>WPCK01303180.1_pt1 | contig 142400 bp, 131 predicted proteins | sample 5399851 | NCBI WGS metagenome assembly WPCK01 (sample SAMN12869471, study PRJNA574797) | sludge metagenome | isolation source: wastewater treatment of pH11 | place: China:Beijing | collected 2019-05-20 | reverse complement strand
CACATGCATGCAGCCGGCGCACCCTGTTACGGTGCCGCACCCGCCCACTATGACGGTCAAGGTTGGATGGGCAGAGCTCCACTCTCGCTTATACCCGATCCGAGCGCTGCACAGACAACCCCGCTCGCCGCAAGCGCTCCGAAGGCAGGGTCCTCCAATTCCAGCTGGGGCATTTTCTACTCAAAGATGCGAATCCGCCCCTACGTGAACGACGTCTACAGTCCCGTAGACAAGACGCAGATCAATCGGCTGTGCGAGTTGCTGGAGGCGGGCATCCTTGATCATCCGGAACCAAAACTGGTGCGTGACGCGGCGGCCATCACGGGGTTACATGCATCGCGAATCCACGGCGATCTTTGGTCAGGGAACATCATGTGGACTCCCGGTGGTGGCGTCCTCATCGATCCAGCCGCACAGGGTGGCCACGCCGAAGAAGACCTCGCGGTCCTCGGAGTGTTCGGCGCACCCCATCGAGGAACGATTGTCGAAGGATATCTTTCCGCCTCGCCACTGGCAGAGGGCTGGCAAAGCCGTGTCGGCCTGCACCAACTGCACATCCTTTTAGTGCACAGTTACTTATTCGGGCATTCTTATGTTGCCGATGTGATGCACCGCGTTAATCAGATTCTGGAGGAGAACGATGATCTCTGAGTGGACAACTGACCGATTCGTTCCACTGTCCCCCCTTGACGGACGCTATCGGGCCTCCGTCCAACCGCTGGCACCGTGGTTGTCCGAGGAAGGTCTGAACCGCATGCGTCTGCACATTGAAGCAGAGTGGTTCGTCTTTGCTCTGGACAGCGGTCTGTTTCCAGGTGTCGCCCCGCTGACTGAGGAGGAATCCGAGTACGTTCGTTCCCTGCCCCGGGAATACACGGGGGATCAACGCGAACGGTTGGCTCAACTCGAAGCCGAAACCCGTCACGACGTGAAAGCCGTAGAGTACCTGTTGCGCGAACACCTCCAGGCAGCTCCCGGCAGTCGACTAGCAGAGCTTCAAGAGCTGGCTCATTTCTTGTGCACGTCAGAGGACATCAACAACCTGTCATATGCGCTGTGTGTCAAGACAGCGATGGAGCAGGTGTGGATTCCCGCTGCAAAGAGACTGGTTGGACAGCTATCGCAAATGGCGCATGATTACGCCGGCGTCCCGATGCTGGCTCGTACCCACGGGCAACCCGCGACTCCAACGACGGTAGGCAAGGAGTTGGCCGTGTTTGCCTCCCGCATGGGACAGCAACTGGACCGGATCCAAAACGCTGAATACCGCGGAAAGTTCAACGGAGCCACGGGCACCTACTCAGCGCACGTTGCGGTGTTGCCGACGATAGATTGGCAGCAAACCAGCAGTGATTTCGTCAGTTCTCTGGGGCTCACGTGGAACCCTGTGACCACTCAGATTGAACCGCACGACTGGCAGGGAAACCTGTTCGGCGATGTCATTCACTTCAACCGTATCGCCCACAATCTGGCAACGGACTGCTGGATGTACATTTCGCTGGGCTACTTCAAACAGAACCTGCAGGGTGAAGGAAACACTGGGTCCTCGACCATGCCGCACAAGGTCAATCCGATTCGGTTCGAAAACGCTGAGGCAAACCTGGAGATGTCCGACGGAGTCCTCGAAGTCCTATCCCGCACACTCGCGACTTCGCGCATGCAACGCGACTTGTCTGACTCCTCTATGCAGAGGAACATAGGGATTGGTCTGGGATATTCACTGGTCGCTCTGGACAACTTGCTGACCGGGCTGTCGAAACTGGATGTTGACCAGGAGCTGGTCGCTCGTGATCTTGAAGACCATCCAGAGGTTCTTTCGGAGGCTATTCAGCAGGCTCTGCGCGTTGCCGCTCTTGTGGCAACGGCCAGTTCGGCAGATGCTGGGACCGATGATTCCGCTACAACCGCAAAAGAGCCCTACAAAATGCTCAAGGACCTTACGCGGGGGCGCCAGGTCCAGCTAGAAGACCTGCGCCTGGTAGTCCGTGAATCCAATCTGCCATCAGACCTCAGGGATCGTCTTCTGTCCATGAAGCCCAGTGACTATATTGGAATTGCCGAGGACCTAGCGGATCGAGTCTGACCCTGCACCTTCTCGTCCAGCTGGTGAGGAAGAGCTCTGTTTTACGGGTGCCAGTGCGGATCGGCTGCGGGCGATCCGAACCTCGCGTATAGATCCTCGGCGCGAGCGATTTCATCGGTGAAACCCATATCGGCCAGGTCAAGAATCAGCGACTCGTTCTCTAGTGCATCGATCGCACCCCTGGAATGCGGAAGGTCGGACGTCCTCTGGTACTCGGCCACGGCGCGTGCTCGCACGGCAATCGGCGCGATTTCAGGGTTGTCCCAGGCTTCCTCAACCAGCTCCAACAGTTGATCCTCAATGACCGCTAGGCTTTTGCGGTTCTCATCTTTGGTATGACGTAGGCGCTTTTCAGGGTCGAGGAATAGCAAGTCAAGACTCACCAGCGTGGGCTTACCGAAGGCTTGGTTTACGTCTACTCGAATTTCTGGCTTCCACCGCTCATTGATCTCTTGATACAGAGGAGACTGCTGTAGCTTCATCGTCAAGAGTTGGCGGAACCGCTCATTTCGACCAGGGACCGGGGTTGGCTTGATGTTCCCCAAAACATTCCTCACGGCGATACGAACGGCCGCAAGTGCGGTCATAGCAGCGCGACTGTTTATGTGCGGAAGCTTATGGAGTCTCTTGTCCGGGGATTCGCCGTGACTCTTGTTGACCGGGAAGCTACCTTCGTATCGTTGGTCTTGATTCATGAGTCCTCTCCTTCACTCGCGGCTGTACCATCATCGTCCCCAGCTTTTTCATCGTCTGTTTCCGTAGACACCGATTTTCCTAGCCTGAGCAATGCACTCGCCTTCTCTGCTATTTCGGTGCTGATCTCACTAGCGCGAGCTGCGATTTCATCCGGGGTTACGACGGGGATCTCTTTGACCCCGATGTCCCCATCGAAAGCGACGGGCTCCCAACCATTCGTTTCCTTTTCGCTTTCACCCAGGTCAAGATAGCTTTCAAAGAGCGTCATCTTCGTCGGGTCAAGCAGTTCCTGCCAGACGTAGTGATGGGTCACGCGGCATTCCTCACCCTCGGCGGGCAGGTAGGACTGAAGGTGGGCGACAACTTCGTTGAGACGCCCCGACTGCAACACGCTCTTGAACCGTTCCACTTGGCGCACGGTCTCCGTATAGGTTGACGAAGAATGGGCGTAGAACAGCGGATCCTTCTTCGGCTGGGTCAGGTTACGCTCGACGACCAGGCGCTGGTCCGCCTTTCGTCGAGGAGTGCCGTCCAGAGACGGGACGATGTCTTGCGAGTGCTCCAATACGAGAGCCACGGAGTCTGGTCGTAGCAGCAGGCGACGGTTGGGCGACCCCAGGGTCAAGACGGCATCGACGCTGAATCCCACGTCCTTTGGTGCCGCAGACGCCAACGCGGTAGCCACCATGCCACCCTGGGAGTGCCCGCAGATAAGGACGCGCTCAGAAACCATTTCCTCGGCAGTCAATCCCTCCGCCTGCATCGCGTTGCAAATCGCCTTGATCGTTCCCACGCGCATAGCCGAGGGCAGGTTGAGTTCTTCGCGAATGTTCGATTCGAGGTCCGCAACATTCGGGCGAGACTCGAATTCAGGGTGATCCGTTCCCGGCAGAGACACTAACCAGCGCCTGTACTTGTCCTGGCCCACACGCGTGATCTTGATGGCTTCACCATAGGCGTTCGCCCAGTAGAGGTCGTCAATGTCAGCGGCCAAGTCGCCAAGAGTCTGTGGCGGATTGAACCTCCTTACTCCTGGATACGGGTGTCCAGGTGGGAGTTCTCGATGTCGACTTTCAGCACCTGGGTCCAGCCGGTCTGCGTCCTCGGAAACCCCTTCGCCTCCATCAGCTTGATCTCCATCAGAGCTATCCCACCACATGAGCGAGTGGACTGTACCTCCCCGGAAATATCCGAGCGCGGTCCCGGCAGCAAGCGCCGAAACCATCACCGAGTCGTACCCATTCAGGGGAATCCTTTTCAGCGACCCGAGAAGACGTCCATCTTTGTCCCTGCCCAACCAGACGCGGGCGAGGACGCTGGCTCGCCCAATGCGAATCCAAGTAGCCCCAAGACGATTGATGACGCGAACGGCCATGGTGTCCAGACCGGGGTTCTCGAAGAAGATCCTCTGTGCCTTTTCAGCTACCGCGTCTCCGGACTCTCTGGCTCGTTCTTCCAGTGTCTGCTTGGCGGTCGCAGATGACAGAGGAACCTTCGCCACTAGAGAATCGATGCTGCTTCGAGTGATCGGACCCACCAGTGGAAGCAGCTTTCGCCAAAGATATGCGCGTGGAATGGACTGCGGAACTCGCCGTAGGCGGTAGTACTGCGGCATCCGTTTACCCTTTCACGCTGATCAAAACGGTGTCATGAAAACCCGGCACTTGTCCTTATCGTAGTCGGGCCTGTGACCTATTGAGCAGGGTTCTCCAGACGTGAGCGCTGACCTGAGCTTTCCTTTTGATACCCCCCGGGGGTATAGTGGAGCGCGACAAAGAGCTATGGAGGTGCCATGAGCGAACACCATCACCATGCTGCGGTTTCCGTAAGCGACAACGATGAGCGAGCCGTTGCTCGTGGCAAACGTCTGCGCCGTCTACGTCTGATCGAAGGTCAGGTGCGCGGTTTACAGCGGATGGTGGATGAGGACCAGTACTGCATCGACATCCTCACCCAAATCACCGCTGTGAGAAAGGCTCTGGACGCTGTCGCGGTCGATCTGCTCGAAGACCATCTAGCTCACTGTGTACTGGAAGCAGCCGCCCAAGATGAAGAAGCCGGAAAAGACAAGGTGGAGGAAGCCACACTGGCTATCTCCCGCCTTCTGCGCTCGTAACGATAATCCACCTCCCCCAAAAAAGAGGGGGACGCTAACCAGGAGGAACCATGGAAACCATCGATCGCACTGTTGAGCTGTACGTTGACGGGCTGACTTGCGGGCACTGCGTCGCCAGCGTGACCGAAGAGCTTGAGGAAGTCAGTGGAGTGAAGAACGTAGAAGTCATGCTCAACAAAGGTGGTACCTCGAAGGTGACCGTCGTAACTGATGTCGTCCTTGACGACGACGCCCTTCGCGATGCCGTTGCCGAAGCCGGCTATGAACTCAAGGAGATTCGCCGCGAAGCCTGATGGCCTTTCTTCGTCCCTAATCCCCAACAACCCCTTGGCGGTGCTCTCTACACAATGACTGAAACACAGACCCAGGACCTTCACCTGCACCACGAAGTAGATGCATACCACGACATGAGCGTTGGTGACGACGCGCGCGAACGGGCAAAATCATTGAGGACGCGCTTTTTCATCGCGCTTCCCCTTGGCATGGCTGTGATGACACTGTCGATGATTCCTGCACTTCAGTTCCCGGGTTGGCAGTGGATCACCGGTGCGCTGGCACTACCCGTCGTCACCTGGTGTGCGTGGCCATTCCATAAAGCGGCGTTCGCGGCTGCACGACATGGCGCGACGACGATGGACACGCTGGTCAGTTTGGGAATAATCGCGTCTTCCCTGTGGAGTTATTGGGCATTGCTTCTGGGTGGTGCTGGTGAAATCGGCATGAAGATGAACATGTCGTTGCTGCCCAGATTCACCCACCATGGGTCGCATCCGGAGCTTTATTTTGAGGCTGCCGCGATGATCGTGGTGTTCCTGCTGGGAGGGCGCTGGGCGGAAGCCCGAACGCGTTACCGTGCTGGTGATGCCCTACGAAAGCTCTTGGACTTGGGGGCGAAAGAAGCAACCCTGGTGACTACGGGGGCCGATGGTGCTCAAATCGAGCGGACGATTCCTGCAAGTGGCCTGCAGGTCGGTGATCGGTTTCTGGTTCGGCCCGGAGAAAAGGTCGCAACTGACGGAGTTGTTGAACAGGGAACCTCCGCTCTCGACACCTCTCTGCTGACCGGAGAGTCTGTGCCCGTTGATGTCGCCCCCGGGGATGACGTGACCGGCGGGACCATCAATACGTGGGGCTCTTTGCTAGTTCGCGCAACTCGCGTTGGCAAGGACACCACCCTGGCGCAGATTGGACGAATGGTCACCGATGCCCAGGCCACGAAGGCTCCCGTGCAGCGTTTGGCCGACAGGGTTTCTGCCGTCTTCGTACCGATAATCATCGGAATCGCTCTGGCGACCTTGGCCGGTTGGTTGATTGCCGGGCAACCGGTTGAAGCCGCGTTTACCGCTGCGGTTGCTGTGCTCGTGGTCGCCTGCCCGTGTGCTCTGGGTTTGGCGACTCCGACCGCGCTCCTGGTCGGTTCAGGACGGGCCTCCCAGTTGGGCATTTTGATCCGCAACGCCGAGGTCCTTGAGCAGACCCGCACCGTTGACACCGCCGTGGTCGACAAGACCGGCACAATAACCACTGGCGTCTTGGCCGTCGAAGACATCGTTCCAGCGAAGGGTTTCGACGAGGATGCAATACTCACCCTGGCTGCCTCCGTCGAAGCCTCCTCAGAGCATCCGCTCGCCCGTGCTATAACCGGGGCTGCGGCTGTACAGGGCCTTGCTTTGACGACTGTGGAGGACTTTTCGAACCACGCCGGCAAAGGTGTATCAGGCTTGTACGAGGATGCCGCAGGTGAGTCCCGCGCACTGCTAGTTGGCGGCGTTCGCTGGCTGAAGTCTCACGGCGTTGCTTTGTCTGAGTCGCTCGCTCAAGAAAGTGATGACCGAGAGTCCACTGGAGCTTCGGTCGTTGCCGTGGCTACCGCTCCTGCAGCGTCGATTGGTGGTGTCGTATCCAAGATGCGCAACCTCCTGGATCCCGCAAGCAGCGCGGCGGCACTGACAAACGTGACAATGGCGGTCAAAGGCATGACTTGCGCTTCCTGTGTAGGCCGAGTCGAGCGCAAGCTCAAGAAACTCCCCGGTGTGCACCCGCAGGTCAACTTGGCGACAGAGACCGCAACGATAACGTTGGACTCGGATTATTCGGACGAGGAACTTCAGAAGGTTGTCGAAGCTGCTGGTTACGAGGGAACCGTCATCAGGCGAGAGACTCCACAGGAGGCTGCCGAACTGGCTGCGGTGCGCGGCAAAGCCCACAGTCAGGCTCGTGAACTTCCCAAGGTTCTCGGGGACGTGACAGTCGTGGGCTTGATTGTGTTGCGTGATCAGGTGAAAGAAGACTCGGCGGCAGCGATCGCCGAGTTGGAGAGCTTGGGCATCCACCCGGTGCTTCTATCTGGCGACAATAAGTCTGCGGCGACTCATGTGGCCCGCGAGGTGGGCATCAAGACAGTTATTGCAGAGGTTCTGCCCGATCAGAAACGAGACGAGGTCGAACGGCTACAGAATCAGGGTCACGTGGTTGCAATGGTCGGCGACGGCGTGAACGACGCTGCCGCTATGGCTCAGGCTTCGAAACGAGGCCTAGGAATGGCAATGGGTTCTGGGACTGACGTGGCGATGGCGGTCGCCGACATCACACTGGTGAACTCCGACCTGACTTCGGTGCCGCGCGCGATTCGTATCTCGCGCAAGACTCTGAGAGTCATCAAGGGGAACCTGTTTTGGGCCTTCTTCTACAACATGCTCGCTGTTCCGTTGGCGGTCTCAGGGATGCTGAACCCGATGATTGCGGCAGCAGCAATGGCGTTTTCTTCGGTGTTCGTTGTGTTGAACTCGCTGCGCTTGCGCAACGCTGGGTAGCCAGACTAAGCATGCCCTTCGACCCCGTCCACCGCGGGTAAGAGGTTCGACGCCAATCCCCTTTCTCGACAATAGAAATAGGGCTGAATCGACTGCTCTGTGTTTGCGGAGCCTAGATCCGCAAGGATGATGTATCGGCCTTCTAGCTTACTTTCGTATCTGTGAGTGTTGTAGGCAATAATCCTTGTTTTCAAGCCTGTTTTTGCCTACAACACTCACACATGTGAAAACAACCCTCCCAACCCAACCAACCAGAAAAGGGCGGGCCCCGAAAATCCGGAACCCACCCCCCTCCTCCTCCAACACTCTTGATACAGCCCCTCTGCTACCGAATCAGGGCTCCATGTGTGGTTGTGCGGTGGAGATGACTCAGCTACTTCCAGCTGCTGGGCTTGTCGAATGTCGCTCCAAGAACGTTGAGTCCACCGACAATGCGCACATCACGAACCTGAACGACATAGCTCGGAACCTTGACCGCGTCCACCGATACCCTTGACACGCTCGCGCATGCCCTGCAATCCGAATCCACCAGAGATAGGAAGAGCGCCCGGTTCGACACCGAGCGAACACGGAGAGAGTGGAGGCCCGTTCCGGACGTTTATGCGGACAATTCCTCCTTCACTGGCCACGATGATCGACACTGCAGCCCCAAAGGCGTGCCGACGAACGTTGGTAAGCGCTTCCTGAACGATCCTATAGACAGCGACATCCGCAGATTTGGTCAAGCCGACAATCATCTTCGGCATCGTCAGCGCGATTTGGGCACCTGTCTCCTCAAAAGACTCCACAAGAAGGTGAATGTCACCAAGTCCGGGAACCGGAGCTGTGGGGGGCGACTGTCCGTCTGGACGCAACACGCCAAGCAAATACTGAAGCTCAGAGAGCAAAGTACGTGTCGAGTTTCTGACAGCTCGCATTGCATCTATGGCTGCTTGCTCTTGGTGCTCGCGCACTTCCGTCATGCGACGCTCCCGTTCAACGCGCGCAAGATATGTAGCGCGAGCCGCCTGGACCGCGAGAGCAATCGTGAACAAAACAAGAAGCCACGGCACGATGTCGTTCCGCTGCCATCCGGGCGTATCTTTGACCGCTGGGAGGCTGGTGGTGGCGACAAAAATAAGACTCGCAGCAGCAGCTACGAAGAGTGTCCGTGACCGAGTACTCTGCAGCGCGAAAACGACGACGGCAACCGAAAAGCCAACCGCTGCGATATTCGCGGACCACGAACCAACTACCGAAACCGCTGTGGCCACGCAGATGACAAATAGCATCGCGTACGGCCATCTGCGCAGTTGCCATACCGCAAGACAGACAACGATCGTCAAGGCTGCGTCTGCCCACGTCAAGGTCCAACCACCAACTGCGGGACCTATGAAGCCCAAGACACCCAGGCCAATGGCAAGCGCCAGTTCGACCTTTGCGGGAGACCGACTTACGGAACCGGATTCATCGACCCAAACCGAAGTGTCCATGCTGGTCTCCCCGTGATTGTCGTGGCCTCCTTATTTGACAGTATGCCGCGGGTTAGCTATCGCCGTGGCGAATACGGGTGTCCGACACCCCTATCGGGACCATCCGGCCTTTTGTCGCGGGCGAGCTTGCGGATGGTCGGTCGACGCGACTGAAGTGCAAACCAGAGTTCGGACCTCATCGAAGTGCGGCGCTCGCGGCGGCTTACTCCGGGGACTTCCAGCCGCTCAAACGCGCAGGGCAGTTCCACAACCGAGAATCCCTTGACCAGCAAGTCGATCGTCATAAGAACGTCGACACCTACTCCGGTCGAAAAAGGCATGACCGCGTTTAGGGCCTCTCGGGTAAGGCAGCGTTGAGTCGACAGCGGGTCGGAAGGAGTCCATCCGGTCTTGTTCTTGACCAGGCCAGCCGCAACCCTACGAGCGCCTCGGTTAGCTGCCGACTTTTCGTGCACAGCTGGTGTTGCGATCGCACAATCGGCAATCCCGTCCATGACTGCGGCGACCAAGACGCTAGATTCGATGGCGGAATCACCCAAGTCAGGGTCCAGAAACAGAAGGTGACGCGCCGGCCAATCCGCACGATCGCGCATGGCAATGACTTTGACTCCAGTTTCCAGAGCTGAAGTTCGACCGCGATGTACGGAGTGGCGTACGACCACCGCACCACCAGCTCTTGCGACCTGTGCGGTGTCGTCTTCGGATCCGTCGTCAACGACGACAATCAAGTCAACTGCGGGAATTGCTCTGCATGCTCGAACAGTTGCGGAGATTGTCGACCGATCGTTGTATGCACAGATGACTACGGCAACTCTCTGAGGGCCTGTCTTGGGCACGGCAGCGGAGACTACTTCATCGGCTTGTCGTGCCTTACTGTTCACAAGTGCCATTGTAGTGTCGGCTCGGACAATCCTTCACACGATGCCGGTATGCACCTACTAGCGGATCGTGACTTGTCGAGAAACCAGACCTGCGCGCACACGGCGCTCGTTGTCCGACAAAGGTGAATCATCCTCAAGCGCCTCGTTCAACGCGGACTCAAGTTCAGCAGCCGGGCCAGCCAAATCCGACGCAGTCAACTCCGAATCAACCTGGAACACCGGGATGGCCAAGCCGCACGCACGGAAAGTCCCGACGAACTTGGAGTTCTCACCCAATGTTGCCTTACCCGCAGCCGACAGACGTGCAAGAGCCGTGAACAGGCTATCCTCGTCCACCGCAGTCATGTAGCGGACGAAGTTGTTGTTCATTTCGCACCACAGCATGCCGCCAACACCTGGAACGGTTTCCGTGGGAACCATCTCTTGACGGTTCTGTTCAAGGGCCTGCTCGGTTGCTTCGTCCTGCTCTCCATTCGGGTCAAACCAGTAGGAGAAGTCGTTCATGATCTGCAAGTCGACATTGGCGTCGCCGGAACTGGACTCGGCCGCACCGTCCTCGGACGACAAGAATGACTCATCGAGGATGTCCTGAAGGCGCGGAGATTGATCGCGAACATCGAACTCCGCAACTCCCTCACCACCAACGGACTCGAGGGCTATCGCAGAAAGCAAAGCGCCACCTGCATCATGCGACAGATCGCCCGAGTTGAAGCGGGTCTGAAGTCCAACCTGAATTCGCCCGTCGCCGCGCACCATCGCCGGGACACCGTCGGGAAGCAGTGTTACGAAATCGAATTCTTTGTTTCCGTACTTCTCATTGGTCTTGGCGCTCAGAACAGCACACGGAATCAGTTCTCGCATGGCGACCAGTTCCTTTTCCGCGATGATGCCCTCATAGGGGCGGTCAACGAAAGGAATCGGGGGTCGGAACTGCTTGGCCTTGGTGCCTGTCATCTTCTTACGTCGGTTCGCTTTGCCCATGGCAGACAGACTAGCCGTAGGTGCCCAACTAGTGCCTACAATCGTCGAATCAGGTCGCTGAACTCCACTAATCTCCACAAGGAAGTTGAAGATGCACGAAAGAGCTGGACAGCAGGCACAACCCACAGACCTCGTCGACGTAGATGCGCTGCTCAGCGCCTATTACGACATCGTTCCTGACGTGAATGAGCCCGAACAAACGGTCGTTTTTGGCACCTCCGGCCACCGTGGAACTTCCACGAACGGCAGCTTCAACGAGGCGCACATCATCTCCATCACGGCAGCAATCGTTGAGTACCGCAAGCTTCAGGGCACAGATGGACCCCTGTTCGTGGGGGCGGACCCGCACGCACTTTCGGAGCCGGCGTGGCGCAGTGCCCTTGAAGTGCTTAGCGCTGCAGGCGTGGAAACCTACATCGATTCACGTCGGTCTTGGACCCCAACCCCAGCAGTATCGCTGGCCATCCTCGAGGCAAACGGGGCACCCGATGACCTGCGCCAAAGCGGTGTCGGGCTTGCTGACGGCATTGTGATCACGCCTTCGCACAACCCGCCGACCGACGGTGGCTTCAAATACAATCCACCGACAGGTGGCCCGGCTCAGTCCGATGCCACAAAGTGGATCGCGGACCGCGCCAACGAGTACCTCGCCGGTGGATGGCGCGACGTCCCCCGCAACTACCTGGTGGATGTGTCAGACACCCCGCACATCCACTTCTACGACTACCAGGCCAGGTACGTGAAGGCCCTGGAGACCATGATCGACTTCGACGCGATCCGTGAGGCAGGCGTTCGCATCGGTGCGGACCCTCTGGGTGGCGCCGCCGTCGACTATTGGGGCGCAATCGGCGAACGCTATGGCCTGGATCTCACCGTCGTGAACTCCAGCGTCGATCCGCAGTGGGCGTTCATGACTCTGGACTGGGACGGCAAGATCCGCATGGACTGCTCCTCCCCCTATGCGATGGCATCGCTACTGCTGAAGATGGAACCAGACTCAGAGGGTGTTCGCCCCTATGACATCGCCACCGGCAACGACGCTGACGCTGACCGCCACGGTATTGTCACCGCAGACGGATTGATGAATCCGAATCACTTCCTCGCTGTCGCCATTGAGTACCTCTTCACGCATCGTGAGGGCTGGCCCGCTGACGCCAAGATCGGCAAGACGCTGGTGTCCTCCAGCTTGATTGGCCGCGTCGGCAAATCCCTAGACCGCGAAGTCATGGAAGTGCCCGTCGGCTTCAAATACTTCGTGAGCGGGCTGCTGGATTCCTCCCTCGGTTTCGGGGGCGAGGAATCAGCGGGTGCCTCCTTCCTGCGCAAGGATGGAACTGTCTGGACTACGGACAAGGATGGGTTGGTCATGTGCCTGCTCGCCGCGGAGATTTTGGCCGTCACCGGAAAGACTCCCTCACAGTTGCACCAGGATCAGGTCGACCGGTTCGGGGAATCCTGGTACGCGCGGATTGATCAAGCGGCGACCAAGGCTGAGAAAGCCAAGTTGGCTGATCTTTCGCCCGAGGATGTCACGGCTGACACTCTCGCCGGGGAACCCATCATCGCCAAGCTGGTTCGTGCTCCCGGCGACGACCAGCCGATCGGTGGCCTGAAAGTGGTCACGGAGAACGCGTGGTTTGCCGCACGGCCATCAGGCACAGAGGACGTCTACAAGATCTACGCGGAGTCCTTCATCAGCGAGGATCATCTGCGCGAAGTGCAAGAAGCTGCCAAGGAAGTTGTGAGTTCCGCCTTAGGCGCGTGATTTCAACGATCCTTGCATTGACTGCGCCCCGGGCAAGCGCGAGACTCATGCCGTGTTCAATCGGTATCGCGAAGTTCTCTCCCTGCCCGGGGCTCTTGCATTTTCAATAGCAGGAGTACTGGCTCGCATACCGATGGCCATCACGGGTATTGCCACGATCCTGATGGTCCGAGGCCTCTACGGCGAATACACCCTTGCCGGTGTCGTCAGTGCCGCCAACGTCATCGCCTACGCGATCGGAGCGCCTATTCTGTCGCGACTAGTCGATAGGTTTGGTCAACTGCGCGTCATGCTGCCGTCGGTCCTTACGTCTGCAGCAAGCACAATTGTCATGATCATTGCGGCCAGCAACCTTGCCCCATCTGCTGTGATCATCGCGCTGTCCGCCGCATGTGGAGTAACCGGTGGCTCGATTGGGGCACTGGTCCGTGCTCGATGGGCAAACGTAACCCCGGTCAGCTACAGGCGGCGTACGCGATGGAGGCCGCATTCGACGAGTTGGTTTTCGTATTGGGTCCGGTCGTTGCCACGCTGGCAGCGGCAACGGTGCATCCGGCTGCCGGCCTGTGGATAGCCGTGTTCTTCCAGGTGTTTGGGACAACGGCATTCCTCTTGCAGACGAAGACCCAGCCCCCTTTCAACCCATCGCTGCGCGGACAGAAGCGCCCTTCGGTGCTGCGTCGACCTGCCATGATCGTTCTGGCACTTACGTACGTTGCGACCGGAGCGGTGTTCGGGGCGATTGACCTGTCAGTGGTGGCGAACTCCGATGCCGTCAACATGTCATTTGCCGCCGGCATGATCCTGGGAGCGATGTCGCTCGGCTCGATGCTCTCTGCACTGTATTACGGATCCAAAGTCTGGCACCCCCCGCTGTGGAAGCTGTTCATGATCGGGGTCCTGCTGATCGCGGTGGGGGTTTCGACGTTCGTGTTGGCTCCTAACCTGATCGTATTGGCGATTCTCATGTTCGTGGCAGGCATGTCGGTTGCTCCCACGATGACAAACGTAAACACGATTGTTCAGCGCATCTCTCCGCCAGATCGGCTCACTGAGGGGCTCACCTGGATGTCCACGGCAATGACTTTGGGCGTCTCGTTCGGCTCCGGCATTGCAGGTCCCGTTATAGACCACGCGGGTTATCACGGCGGGTTCCTTGTGGTCTTAGGTTACGGCTGGGTTATGGTGCTCGTTGCCGCGATTGGCTACAAGAAACTGCGATCGCAGATCATTGAGCACGAGCCCCCTTCGCTCGAATCCCTCTCTGACGCCAGCAAATCCCGCTCCACCGCAACCTAGGAGATCGAGTGTCCCCTCAAAAGAGCTTCCTCGTCCGCGCCGTACTTGTCGACATGGATGGAACCACGGTCGATTCAAACCGGATTGTTGAGGATTCTTGGGGCCAAATCTGCAAGAGATACGACATCGACGCGAGCGAGTTACTGGCTTACTCGCACGGGAGGCTGGCCACGGACACAGTCGAGAAGTTCCTCTCTCATCTCTCCGCGGACGAGGCCACCGGCATAATCCACTGGATGCAAAACCGCGAAGTCGAGCTGGCGAATCTAGTGGTTCCGATCCCCGGAGCCGTTGAGTTCCTGACGCAGCTTGAGTCACTTGGCGTGCCATGGGCGCTGGTGACGTCTGCGCCCCGGGGACTGGCACAGTCGCGGTTCAAGTTCGCTGGCTTGCCGTGGCCGAGTGCTGTCTTCGCGGCCGAGGATGTGGCCGTTGGAAAACCCGATCCCCTCGGGTATCGATCTGCGGCCGAGGCTCTTGGGGTCGACCCGTCCGACACACTAGTTCTCGAAGACGCTCCTCCGGGAGTAAAGGCGGGACTCGCCACTGGGGCATCCGTTGTCGTGGTTGGTGACCATCCGGATCCGAGGCTCAATGAATCTCCTCGGATCGAATCTTTGGAAGGTGTGACCGTAAGGGCGGTCGACGCCCCGGGAACATATATGCCCTTCTTCGAGGTTGCCCTCCCGGGTTTGTCAGCGATATGACGCGGTAGGGCCCTAAGCACGGGTGCGTAGTGTCAGATCGCCTATAAAGGGTCGGGTCCAACCATGTTCCCCGCTAGATCTCCTCCGCGACCATCGAGATCGCCCCGCACGGGCATTCCTCAGCACAAACACCGCAGCCTTTGCAGTAGTCGTACTTGAACTCATACTCGCCAGGCTTGATCTTGGTGATCGCATTGTCGGGACACACACCAAAGCAGTTGTCGCAGCCGAAGCAGTTGCCGCAGCTCATGCAACGGCGAGCTTCAAACACAGCCGATTCCTCATCCAGCCCCTTGACCACCTCATCAAAAGTTGATGCGCGGCGAGCGCCCTCCAAACGTTCGCGCACCTGACGCGGAGCATCCGCGTAATACCAGGTGTTCATGCGTCCAAGAACCGCCAGTGGATGCTTCGCAGGTGGATCGTAAGTCGATCCGCGAAGGTACGCATCGATGTAACGCGAGGCTTTCTTGCCGTGACCGATCGCGACAGTCACCGTGCGTTCCGACGGAACCATGTCGCCACCGGCAAAAACACCTTCAAGCCCGGTCATCATCTGCGAATTGACCCGGACCACGCCGTCAGCGATCTCAATCTGGTCGCAGTCCTCAATCAGTGATAGGTCTGCTTCTTGACCGAGGGCCATGACCAGTGAATCTGCGCCAAGCTCCTCGAACTCGCCCGTAGGTTGGGGGAATCCGTTCTCATCTAGCGCCATCTTCTCGATGGTGATACTACCTTCATCGACGTGCTTGACTGTGGACAGCCAGCGCATCATGATGCCTTCTTCCTCGGCCTCCGCGACCTCGGAATCGTGGGCTGGCATGCGATCGCGCGTCCTGCGGTACAGGATTACTGCTTCCTCGGCTCCCAGACGTTTCGCGGTGCGGGCAGCATCGATAGCCGTGTTGCCGCCACCGTAGATGACTACGCGGCGACCGAGCATCGGCTTCTCTCCAGTCTCCATGTCCCCGAGCATCGTGACCGCATCCAGGATCTTCGCTGACTCTCCGGCCGGAACGTGCGCGCGACGTCCAATGTGTGCGCCGACGGCAACGAACACCGCGTCGTAATGCGCGCGGGCCTGCGCGACGTCTTCAACTTTGGAGTTGAACTCGAAAACAACACCCATGTCTTCGATGCGCTTGATTTCAGCGTCGAGCACCTCGCGCGGCAAACGATACTTCGGGATTCCAAACCTCATCATGCCGCCAGCCATAGGACCAGCTTCCTTCACAGTGACCCGATGTCCCTGACGGCGCAAGTGGTATGCGGCGGACAACCCTGACGGACCAGCACCGATCACAAGCACACGTTTGCCGGTTGGGGGTGCGGTAACCGCTACTTTCCAGCCCTCTTCGATTGCTTTGTCACCTAGGAATCGCTCGATCGAGTTTATGCCCACGGCCTCGTCAACCAACCCCCTGTTGCACGCCGTCTGGCATGGGTGGTAGCAGACGCGACCCATTACGGCTGGCAGTGGATTATCCGCCATGATCTGACGCCAGGCTCCCTCGTAGTCGCCCTCTTCGGCGCGGTACAGCCACTGCTGGATATTCTCTCCCGCAGGGCAAGCCTGGTTGCAGGGGGGCAGCAGATCCACGTAAATCGGGCGTTCCGTGCGCCACGATCCAGTCTCGTTCAGCAGTGAGGACCCAACGTCCAGTGTGATTGCGAACGGTTTGGTCTCATCGGCGCTGGGTTTTGCATCAGCGGGCCGAGGCTCTGTCATAGTCATTTCTGCTCCTCCTCTACCGATGGGACTACTTCCACTTCTGCCAGGACAACATCGTCCTCATCCATGCGCCGTTCCGATAGTGGCCTATCCTCCGCCGTCCCGGAACCCGCCGTGGTGTGCGATCGCCCCTGCGAGGCATCAGCCATAAGCAGCCCGTCGCGCGCCAACTCCGGTCGCATGACCGTGGAGAAGCTTTCGTCGGGAAGCTTTTCCGTTGGAGCAGATTGTGCAGCTGACTCCGCTTTTGCACGCTTCGTCTGGGCTGCCGCCTGTCGAATCGACGCGTATCGGCCTTCTGGGTCCGTGGGCGCGGAGAGGACACGCTCTAGAACGTCCTCGTCCAGCATGTCTTCCTCAATCAGGCCGTACCTGCGAATGTTGCGATCGCAGATCGCCTGGAGGCGGGCCAGGGTTTCCTCGTCCCTTTCCGGCTTGAATAAGTGAGCAAACCGGCGCTGAGTCTTCAGATACTCCTCAATCGGAGCGGGTCGGCGGATCTTCTGTACAGAGGTGACTTCGCCAGCCTCAGCTTCAAATACGGGGAAAAACCCGGTTTGCGTGGCCAGGCGGGCCAATTTGATGGTCTCGTTAGACGGCGTGCCCCACCCGAGCGGGCAGGGAACGAGGACGTGAATGTATCGCGCTCCGTGGAACTCCATAGCCTTGCGGACTTTGTACTCTAGGTCACGCAAGTCGGCGACGGTCGCAGTGGCAACGTACGGAATCTCGTGCGCCATGGCGATCCGCGCCATGTCTTTGCCCTGGCCGAACACATTTCCGGGTTTCGGACCGACAGGCTGTGTGGTGGCGGTGCGAGCAGTCGGTGGGGTAGCCCCGGAACGCTGCACGCCGGTATTCATGTAGGCCTCGTTGTCGTAGCAGATGTACAGAACGTCGTCGTTGCGTTCAAACATCCCCGAAAGGCAACCCATACCGATGTCCACCGTTCCACCGTCGCCACCTTGCGCGACAACCCGCGTTTCCTTGCCTTTCGCGCGCATCGCTGCTGCGACACCGGTCGCGACTGCCGGGGCGTTTCCAAACAGCGAATGCAGCCAGGGAACTGTCCACGCCGACTCTGGATAAGGGGTGGAGAACACTTCCAGGCACCCGGTCGCATTGACCGCAACCAAGTCACCATCGCTGGCGTCCATCGCCGTGTCCAACGCGTACCGTGCGCCAAGCGCTTCTCCACAACCCTGGCAGGCTCGGTGCCCCGAAGTCAGCGAGTTGAATCGGTGCGGATCCGACTGGATCGACCGATCAATGACGTCTGCCAGGCGGTTACCGACAGCGTAAGACCCAACCTGGTAGAACTTCACCGCATCTCTTGACGGGATGTCCGTCTCGCGAGTTGCGGGAATTCCCAGTTCAACTTTCATGGTTTTCCTCAATCCCCAAATAGCGTCACTACGTCAGCGCCCGAGTTGTACATCGGCGCGTTCGCGGGCGTGCCGCATAAGGTTTTCGGCAGCGGGACCGCTTCGTCGCGTTGCCCTTTCTCTTTCGAGTTCCGTATCCACCAGTTCGCGATCCAGATCGAGGAACGTTAGCGGTTCCAGATCCGCTGTCACAGCTTTGTCAATCATTTTGTGCAGCGAGCGCTTCGTGATGGGGCGGCCACCCAGGCCTGCAATGACTTCGTAGAGTTCGGTTTCTTGGCCGTCTTCACCAGGCGGAAGTGAAGGACGTAGGTGTGCTCCCACAATTCCCCCAATACCGACGGAGAATGCTTTCTCCACGACAATGACTCGCTTGACGTTCTTCAATTCCTCGCGGAGAGCTTCAGTGGGGAACGGCCGGAAGGAAACGATGCCGAGGACGCCGATCTTCTCCCCATTCTCCCGACGCTCATCCACCACGTCTTTGATAGTGCCGAGGACCGAGCCCAGCGCGATCACGACCGTCTCCGCATCCTCCATGCGGTAAGGCTTGACCAGGCCCCCGGAGTCGCGGCCGAACACAGCTTTGAATTCCTCTTGAACCTGTGGAATCAAGTCCAGCGCCTGCATCTGTCGGTGATGGGCCAGGTAGCGAACCTCGGTGTAAGCCTCGGGGCCCACCATCGCTCCGATTGAGAGCGGGTGCGCTGGGTCGAGTACCTGTCGGGGCTCATACGGGGGAAGGAACTTGGCTACATCCTCTGCCTCGGGAATGTCGATGACCTCGACGGCGTGCGTCAGGATAAAGCCATCCATGCAAACCATGACAGGCAACGACAATTCCTCGGCGATACGGAATGCCTGCACGTGGAGGTCCGCAGCTTCTTGATTGTCCTCTGCATACAACTGCAGCCACCCAGAGTCTCGCTGACTCATCGCATCTGTGTGGTCGTTCCAGATGTTGATGGGGGCGCCAATCGCGCGGTTTGCGACCGTCATGACAATCGGTAACCCCAAGCCAGAGGCGTTGTAGACCGCTTCAACCATGAACAGCAGCCCCTGCGAAGAGGTCGCGGTGTAGGTCCTGGCACCCGCCGCCGACGCGCCGATGCAGGCTGACATCGCACCAAACTCAGATTCGACGTTTATGTACTCGCAATTTCCTAGTTCGCCGCGTTTGGCCAGAGCCGAAAGTTCCTCAACTATATGAGTTTGAGGGCTGATGGGGTAGGCCGCAATGACCTCCGGGGAACATGCAGCAACTGCACGCGCCATCGCCTGCGAACCTTCAATCTGCCTAAGCATTGGTGCCCACCTTTTCCCTGTCCTGCACGAACTCATATGCTGCGCTGGCCGCGGCAGCATTTGACTCACCGATTCGTCCATGGAAACGCTGCCGGATCGCCTCTTGCACGCTCTCTAGCTGGATGAGTCCCGTGAGAGCGGCAGCCGCACCCAGGAGCGCTGCATTTGGCAGGGGACGCCCGACGTGCTCCCGAGCAATCTCCGAAGCGGGAACAGTTATGACTCGATCTGCGATCGCAGGGTCAAGCAGTCCGTCGGAGACCAGTTTGTCAACCGAATGCGACGTGTTTATGAGTGCATGCCCCTCCGGTTTGAACCCTGCGAAGACATCCATCGCCGACAGCAGTGTCGGGTCCTGAACAATCACCAAATCCGGTTCGAGGACCGGTTCGCGAGAACGAATCACCGAATCGGAGATTCGGCAGAAGGAGACAACCGGGGCGCCTGTGCGCTCGGAGCCGAACGAGGGGAAAGCCTGTGCGTAATGCCCTTCCTTGAAAGCAGCCATTGCCGTCAAGTCAGATGCGGTAACAACCCCTTGGCCCCCTCGCCCGTGGATTCTAATTTCGACCATGATTCTGATAGTAAGAGTGCGGGTGTTACTTCTACCGGGACCTTTCGACCCATTGTCAAAACCGCAACAAGGCGCGGAAAAGTCGCCCGGAAAATGTTCAGGCAAGCAAAACGACGCTGATTAATAGGCTACAAAACGGCACGTGCATGTACCTAAAACGAGGCAGCGTTTGTTTTCGCTACACGCGAGCCAGGTTTCCGAAGCGCGACTGCGCACCTTGGAATACAACCGGGATTGTGTCCGTGGGACCGTTGCGGTGCTTGGCGACGATGATGTCGGCTTCACCAGTGCGGTCCTCGGAATCGTAGTAGTCAGGGCGGTGAAGAAGCAGAACCACGTCGGCATCCTGCTCAAGCGACCCTGATTCGCGAAGGTCAGCCATCATCGGGCGGTGGTCTGAGCGCTGTTCAGGACCGCGGTTCAGTTGGGCTACAGCAACCACCGGTATCGAAAGCTCTTTAGCCAGGAGCTTGAGCGAACGCGAAAACTCACTGACTTCCTGTTGGCGGGATTCAACCTGGCGCCCCGATGACATCAGTTGCAGGTAGTCAACGACGACAAGTCCCAGGTTGTGCTGCTGCTTGAGCCTGCGGCACTTCGAGCGAATCTCCGTCATCGACATATTGGGGGAATCGTCGATGAACAGTGGGGCCGAGGAAATCTCGCCTATAACTTTCGTAACAGCTGTCCAGTCTTGAGAGTTCATTTCTCCAGACCGCATCTTCGACAGCCACACTCCGGTCTCTGCAGAGAGCAGGCGCATCGCGATCTCCGAACGCGACATTTCCAGGCTGAAGATCGCTGCGGTGACTCCACTGTGGATCGCAGCAGCGCGGCAAAAGTCCAAGGAGAGAGTCGACTTACCCATGGCAGGGCGTGCCGCGACAATGATCATCTGCCCGGGATGGAATCCCTGCGTGAGTCGATCCAAGTCGCTGAAGCCCGTGGTTACACCCGACAGCTTTCCCTTGTTCTCAGCAATGTCGTTGAGCTCTTTGATGATCTCCTCAGACATCTCCTGCAAGCTGGCGTAATCCTGTCCGCTACGGTTTTCCGAGATCGCCATGACCTCCGCCTGCGCAGAGTCGAGCAGACCATCGACGTCTCCTCCTGCTTCGGCATACCCCAGTTGCACGATTCTGGTTCCGGCACTGACCAGGCCGCGCAGCAGTGAGCGCTCCCTGACGATGCGGGCGTAGTAGACGGCGTTCGCTGCGGTTGGAACCATTGAGACCAGCGTGTGCAGGTACGCTGCACCGCCTACACGCGAGAGGTTTCCTGCGCGCGACAACTCACCCGACACCGTGACTGGATCGGCCGGCTCCGCCTTGGAATACAGATCGATGATTACGTTGTAGATCGTTTCATTGGCTGGCTTGTAGAAGTCTCGTCCCCTGAGGATTTCCCCGACGTCACCGATGACGTCCTTGGAGAGGAGCATCGATCCGAGAACCGACTGCTCAGCCTCAGGTGACTGCGGCGGAATCCTGTCGAAGGAATCTGACTCCAACTGCACACCCCCCAAGAAGCATCTAGCGGACTCTGCTGAACATTCATTGATACCTGTGGATACAGAGACTCTCCCGCGAGGATAGGACCATGCCCCACTAGATGTACAACTCGATTGCAACCCTTTATGTGAACGGAGTGTGAATAAATCGTGACATTCTTGCCTCTATCGGTGGATAGCCTGTGGGAATCATGGGGAAAGCAGTGTTTTGATACTTTGTTCGGGACTCGATCTTAGAATCGGCACCCCGTGAGGGAAGCCTAGAATTCCAACCCGTAACGCTGTCCACAGACATGTACACAGATTGTGAATAAAAGAACGACGAGGAATTAGTGGAAACCCCCAGCACGCCTGAAGGCGACACGCCGAGCAACCCTCGAGTGCCACTTGAGGATACTGAGGTTGATCCCCGACTGGACTTCAGCGGTCGCAGGATCCTGTCCTTAGCCATACCAGCTTTGGGATCCCTGATCATTGAACCGCTACTGGTTTTGATCGACTCAGTGATGGTTGGACACCTGGGAACAGCAGACTTAGCGGGGCTTGCCTTGGCCTCAACAATTCTCACCACTTTGGTTGGCATCTTCATCTTTTTGGCGTACTCCACCACCGCCATTACCGCCCGAGCTCTCGGTTCCGGGAGGGTCGAAGAAGGCTTACGCGGTGGAGTTGAAGCAATGTGGCTCGCATTTGCACTGGGCATAGTCCTGGTCATCATCTTGTGGATAACCGCCCCGTGGATTGTGAACGCAATGGGTGCCACTGCCGAAGTGGCGCCAGCCGCCATCATCTATTTGCGCGCATCCTCATTCGGGATGATCGGAATGCTGGTGATCCTGGCCGCCATAGGAACGCTGCGCGGACTACTCGACATGAAGACTCCGCTGTACGTGCTTGCCGGCGGCGCGGTGCTGAATATCTTGTTGAATCTGCTGCTGATATTTGGGTTGGAGATGGGGATTCTTGGCGCCGGCATCGGTTTGTCGATCACACAATCTTTGATGGCTGCCGTCATGGTCATTCAGGTGCTGCGAGGTGCCCGCAGACATCGGGTGTCGCTACATCCGTCCAGATCCGGAGTGCTTTCTTCCGCCCGAGAGGGACTGCCCCTGTTCATTCGCACCCTCTCCCTGCGCGTTGCACTCCTGGCAACAGTTGCAGTAGCGACCCAAGCGGGGACTCTCGCGCTTGCTGGGCACCAAGTTGTTAACTCCATCTGGGGGGTCGCGGCGTTCGCGATGGATGCGCTGGCGATTGCTGCACAAGGATTGGTTGGCGTGGCTCTGGGATCGGCGGATTCAAGCCCGGCCGCATTCGAGTCACAGAGAAGGGCTCAGCTGCGGGTCCTCGTGCGAAAACTGACGGTCTGGGGAGTACTGGGAGCCGGCATCATCGGGATCGGTGTTGCGGCACTGTCGCCGTGGCTGCCACAGCTGTTCGGATCGAGCCCGCAAATGCATCAGGTTGCCTTCCGCGCGTTGCTGATTGCCGGGCTTCTCATGAGCATCTCGGGGGCCGTGTTCGTGCTGGACGGGGTCCTCATCGGTGCATCGGAAGGATCGTATCTGGCGCAGATGGGCGTTGCCACTCTAGCGGTGTACCTACCCGCACTCGGCGGGCTGCTGTGGTGGATCCGGTCCGGCTCACCGCTGGATGTCGCTGGGCAGACGACCGCACTTGCTTGGTTATGGGTTGCGTTTGCCGGTCTGTTCATGGCGACGCGATGCGTGGCGAACATGGCGAGAGCATTTTCGCCGAAGCTTGGCGTGAAGACCTCCTAGAAACTCGACCCGCTCAGATGCTCGGACAGCAAGCCATCCAGGGAACAGTTCGTGATGCATGCAACCCGCCGCGAGGCCTCCTCGCCTAGATAATCCAAGCCTGCCCCCGGTAAAGTGGATATTCGGGTCTCGCCTGTCCCCTCCAGGACAGTTGCGAAACTCTACGCAATACCCTCCTGTCACGGAACGTCCGTGACCGCCAAGACCGTAGGAGGTGGGGATTAATTGCGCACATACGAATTGATGGTCATTCTTGACCCCACGATTGAAGAGCGCTCCGTTGGCACATCAATGGAGAAGATCCTGAAGCAGGTAACCGCTGATGGTGGATCTGTGGAAAACATTGACGTTTGGGGCAAGCGTCACCTGGCATACGAGATCAAGAAGAACACCGAAGGCATCTACGTGGTTGTAAACATGACCACGACGCCGACGATGGCTCAGGAAATCGATCGCCAGCTGGGACTCAATGAGTCCGTCCTCCGCACAAAGCTGCTGCGCACCGACGCAAAGTAACAGCGAAGCGAGGAAGTCTGAACCATGGCAAACGACACCGTTATCACCGTTGTTGGAAATCTTACGTCTGACCCGAACCTTAGGTACACGAGCTCGGGAGCAGCCGTTGCCGATTTCACCGTGGCCACAACGCCTCGCAGCTTCGATCGAAACGCGAACCAGTGGAAAGACGGCGAGACCATGTTCTTGCGCTGCAGTGTGTGGCGCGAGTACGCGGAGAATGTCGCCGAATCTCTCACAAAGGGCACTCAGGTCATCGTGCAGGGCCGTCTGGTCCAGCGTTCCTATACCCCGCGTGACGGAGGGGAGCAGCGAACCGTGTTCGAGCTCCAGGTCGACGAAGTCGGCCCCACCCTTCGTTTCGCCAAAGCACAGGTCCAGAGGACCCCTCGTCGCTCCGGTGGCGGATTCGGGGATTCCGGCGGATCCAGCGGATTTGGTGGCGGCTCCTATGGAGGCGGCGGCAACTCTGGCGGTTACGGCGGTGGACAAAATGCCGGGACCGGCCAAGACCTGTCGCAGGGCACTTACAGTGCACCCGCTGGCGGACAGGCCGATGACCCCTGGGGCGCACCCGGGAACGCCGACTTCGATCAAGATCCACCTTTCTAGACAGCAGAAGACGGTCCGCGAGTGTGGGCCTCGATCTGCAAATAGATCAACAAACGCTTATCCGCGCTGAGCATTTCGGCGCCGAGGAATCAAGAGGAGACCAATCATGGCGAAGCCAGCACTTCGCAAGCCGATCAAGAAGAAGGCCAACCCGTTGCGGTCGGTCAAGGTCGGTGAAATCGACTACAAGGACACCGCACTTCTGCGTAAGTTCATTTCGGACCGCGGCAAGATCCGCGCTCGTCGTGTGACCGGTGTTTCCGTTCAGGAGCAAAAGAAGCTCGCAAAGGCGATCAAGAACGCTCGCGAAGTTGCACTGCTCCCTTACTCGTCCTCCGGACGCTGATCGGAGGAGCTAAACATGCCTACGAAACTCATTCTTAGCCGCGACATCGAAAACCTGGGCAAGGCCGGAGAGGTCGTTGAGGTCAAGGACGGCTACGCACGCAACTACCTGGTTCCCCGCGGCTATGCGGTTCGCTGGACCAAGGGCGCGCAGCGTCACATCGACCAGACCCTGGAAGTTCTTCGCAAGAAGGAAATTGCAACTGCCGAAGAGGCCATCACCCTTCGCGAGCGCATCCAGGAAGACCCTGTTGTCGACCTCTCCAAGAAAGCTGGCACCAACGGTCGCTTGTTCGGCGCTGTTTCTGCCAAGGAGATTGCTGCCGCGCTGGCTACCAAGTTCCGCGTTCCTTTCGATCCGCGCAACATCGCACTAGATGGTCACATCAAGACCACTGGCACCTACGCTGCGACGGTGAAGCTACTGGGAGACGTCTCCGCAAACATAGAAATCATCGTGTCTGCTGCCAAGTAAGCGATTACTGCTGGCCTAACATGGCCAACTGTTAGTAAGAAGGCCGTGACGCCCGGGATACCGGAGGTCACGGCCTTCTTGTATTCCGAGGTCTTCTGCTGGCTACTGGATCCTGGGTTGGTTTTGGTTGGCGGCGTGTGTTTGCGTTTGGGCTATCTGTTGCATCTGTGTGCCTTGTAGGCAAAAATTCTCGTTTCCAAGCCTGTTTTTGCCTACAACACTCACAGATGTGAAAGCAGAGCAAACCCACCGGGCACCAACACCCTGAAACAGGCTGGGATTGACTCAACCCCCACACCAAACCACCACCAACCCGAAAACTCGGGATCTACCAAGGATGCCTTGCTACAAACACACATCCACGGATAGAAAAGGCACACACCAGTCAGTTCACAAAACCCCAACCCCCGCTAGGGCAATCACTCTTGACCTCGCACCCACAACGACCTCCATTCCAGCAGGCCCGGAACTACTCTGACTGCGGAGGCTCCGGTGTGGGGGTCGGCTCCGGTGTCGGTGTGGGTGTCGGCGTTGGCGTCGGTGTGGGTGCTGGCGTCGAATCGGGCTCTGATTGTGGTTGTTCTAGGGGCACGGGGAGATCCACAACCTTTGGATCAAACCAAGTGAAGGTCTGATTCTCCATCCCCTCGAGTGCTTTCGACATATACGCCATCCACACGTCCACCGGCCAATCGCCACCGTAAAAGCCACTCAGACCTCCGATTCCCGGAAGCGGAAGGTTCTCGCCCTGCGGCCCCACGTTGTACATCGAAACCGTCGTGGTCATTTGCGGTACAAACCCGGCAAAGAGAGCCGTCATCGAGTCCTCGGACGTGCCGGTCTTCCCTCCAACCTCGCGGTTCAGTTCCGCTACCTTATATCCGCTTCCTCCCGGTTCCGTCACAGCCCGCAGTGCGGGGAGAATCTTGGAGATCGTCTGACTCTCAAAGACCCTCTCTTTCGTGTTGACGGCTTGGAAAATGACGTTGTCATTGCTGTCTTGAACCTCCCGCACGATATGCGGTTTCACGCGCTCGCCGCCATTTGCCAATGTCGCATAAGCCTCGGTGATGTCGATGTTGTGGGGGGCAGCAAAGCCGAGGACGTTCAGCAATGTGGGCTCCAGCCCGATCGTGTCTGCCGGTATCCCCGCTTCTATCAGCGTGTCCATGGTCACTTGAGCGCCAACTATTTCGTTGAGCGCAACGAACACCGTGTTGACTGATTTTGCCGTTGCTTCCTCGACCGTCACCTGGCCGTAGGAAACTCCACCGCTATTCTGCACGGGTTTCGGCAGGCCGACAAAGGTTTGGGGAGAGTTGCCATCGAAGTATTCCTGCATCGATCCGCCGCCCTCGACGTACGGAATCAGAGCAAACGGTTTGAAGGTCGAACCAGCCATCGCGATGTCCTGCGTGGCTGCGTTGATCTGAACCTTCTGATAATCATCGCCCGCATACTCAGCGATGATCTCTCCGGTCGTATTGTCGATCGATGAAATGGCGATGCGCACCGACTCCGGGGTGTCCTCAGGCATGACCTTCACCGCTTCGACGATGGCCTTTTGCTTGTTCACATCTATCGTGGAGATGATCTTCAGGCCACCTGCATCAATGTCCTGCTCGCTGAACTCTCCATTTGACATGAGTTCCTGGCGGATTTGCTGCAGCAGGTAACCCCTGTCCCCCACCATTGAAGAGGTGGCTGAATCCGGAGGAATCGTCTCGGGGAAAGTCTGTGAGGCAGCCTCGGCCTCAGAGATCCATCCATCCTCCGCCATCAGATTCAGGACTCTCTGCCAGCGTTCTTTCGCCTTGTCCTCATTCACAGCGGGATCCCAGTTACTGGGCGATGGAATGATGCCGGCAATAAGCGCAGACTCCGACAGGGTCATGTCAGCAGCAGGGTGACCAAAGTACGCCTGCGACGCCGCCTCAATTCCATACGCTCCACGTCCAAAGTAGATCGTGTTCATGTAGTTGGAAAGAATCTCTTCCTTGGACTGCTGGCGGTTGATCTTGAGTGCGATCAGTGCCTCACGGAGCTTGTCCATGTATCCATGGGTCTCCTGCCCGAAGTATGTCTCAACATACTGCTGTGAAAGGGTCGAAGCACCCTGCCGAATACCGCCCCTCACGTTATTTACTAGCGCACGCGCGATGCCCTTCAGATCCACGCCCGAATTTGTGAAGAAGGTGCGGTCCTCTGACGCCACGATGGCCTGTGAAACATAGTCGGGAATGTCCGCGATATCGATGATCGTGCGGTTGACTTCCGCGAACTTGCCCATCTCAGTCTCACCATCGGCGTAGTAAACGCGCGTGGTCTGCGCCAATGCGAACTCGGACGGCTGCGGGATCGAAACGCGACTGTAGGCATAGAAAAATGCTGCCGAACCCAGGATGATTCCCGCAAGCAGGGTGAACAGGACGCCGAGTGCGATTCGTTTCGGCCAATTCTTCTTCTTCGGCATATCTTCACCGTCAACATCAGAACCATCATCTGTTGGCGGCGGCGGAACAGCAGGCGAAGCTGGAACTGATTCTGCTGTCTGAGCTGCAGAAGAAGTCGGAGTCCACGACGGCTTGGAGCGAGTGGGCGCAGGCGGTGGCGCCGCAACATACGGGCTGGCACTTTCACCATCCGGTGCCGCCTGCCGCGAGCCCATCCGAGTGGGCCCCTTATAGGACTTGTCAGCCACGATGCCTCCTGCACTTGACTGGTGCCAAGACTAATCGACGCAGTTACGGACCCCAATGGAAGCGCGACCAATTGCACGATTGAAGCAAAAGCTACTGGCCTACATTCCGTTACTGCTCACGAGTCTCCCACCACTCAAGCAGACGCCGAGTTGCTTCCTCCTCACCCAGGGGGCCCTCTTCCATGCGCAGTTGCAGCAGATACTTGTACGCCTGGCCAACTTCGGGCGACGGCTTCAGGTCCAGCAGAGCCATGATCTGCTCGCCGTCCAAGTCCGGGCGAACAGCATCAAGCTCCTCTTTCTCGCGAAGCTCAGCGATCCTGTTCTCCAGGTCGTCATATGCGGCTGAAAGCATGGCTGACTTGCGCCGATTCCTCGTCGTACAGTCAGCTCGAGTCAGGCGGTGCAAGCGCTCTAGCTGGTCTCCAGCGTCGGTAACATAGCGGCGAACAGCGGCATTCGTCCACGTTTGCTCACCGTAACCGTGGAAGCGGAGGTGTCCTGCGACAAGATCTGTGACAGCCTGCGTGGTTGCCTTATCGAAACGTAAGTACTTCATGCGTTTGCGAGTCATCTTCGCACCGACGATTTCATGATGGTGGAAGGTCACTTTCGGACCCTCAAACCTCCTAGTCGCAGGTTTGCCTACATCGTGCATCAGCGCAGCAAACCGCAGGATGAAATCGGGTCCCGGCACCGCTCCGTCCTCGTCTGTCTCCAGTTCCATGGCCTGGTCCAATACAGTCAACGTGTGCTCGTAGACATCCTTGTGGCGTCCGTGTTCATCGACGGTCTCCACCAAATTGGCAACCTCGGGCAACACAATTTGCGCGACGCCCGTGTAGACCAATAACTCGATCCCCCGACGTGGCTGGGGACTGATAATCATCCGTTCCAGTTCCGCTCTAATGCGTTCTGCGGATACGATTCGCAACCGCTCGCGCTCGCTAGCCATAGCCTGCATCACGTCATAGTCAACATCGATTCCCAACTGGGCGGAAAAACGCGCAGCTCGCATGATCCGCAGCGGATCATCTGAGAAAGACTGGGTCGGCGATGCAGGAGTCTTCAGCAAGCCCGCAGCCAAATCTGCAAGCCCGTCGAATGGGTCAACCAAGACGAGTCCCGGTAGACGCATCGCTATCGAGTTGACGGTGAAGTCACGACGCGAAAGGTCACCCTCAAGGCTGTCCCCATATTTGACGACTGGTTTACGCGAGGATTCCTCGTACTCCTCAGTGCGATAAGTGGTGATCTCAAACTCCACGCCGTGTTTGCGCCCAGCAATGGTGCCGAAATCTCGTCCAACAGTCCAGACTCTGGCACCCCAGCGATCAAGGATCTTCTCGCTAACCTCCGGCGTCGCAGAAGTGGTTAGGTCAAAGTCGTGTGGCGTTATCCCCAGGAAAGCATCACGGACGGGTCCCCCGACAAGGGATATCTCTTCACCAGCCTCCACAAACAAGGCTGCCAGCGAGTTGATCTCCTCAGGGATGCGCGGAAACGCCTGTTGTGCATTCGCCAGAAGTTGCGGGATGTTGCCAGAGCCCACCAATGAAGCCCCTGATACAGAGGTCGCGCCACTAGTTGATTCCGCCATATCCTCTTCTCACTACCGTTCACTGGGGCAACATGGTGGTTGCTACGCAAGCCGCCTGTTACAGATTAATGGTGAGTTCGCTGTTGCGATCAACCTATGCTGGGAGAATGCACACACCAGAGCGCGCCACGGAGTCGAGGAATCCGGTTCCTCGCATCCCTAGTGTGCCTCGTGCCGCCCGAAATTCCACGGCATCTCGAGCAGCAACGGCCAAAGGTCGCCCCAACGTGCCCACGGTGCGTGAAACCTCCGCGGGCGGCGTATGCGTACGCGTGGTCAATGGCGAGCCATACGTTGCCGTCATTATGCGCAAAAGCCGCTCGGGTCGTTTCGAATGGTGTTTACCAAAGGGGCATCTTGAAGCTGGGGAGACCCCTGCCGACGCAGCCTTACGCGAGGTTCGCGAGGAGACTGGCATCGAAGGTCGACTAATCTGCCACATCAGTTCGGTTGACTACTGGTTTTCTGCGACGTCCTCACGAATTCACAAAATGGTCCACCATTTCCTTATGGAGTATGTCTCCGGCAACATAACCGTGGAGAACGACCCGGACCACGAGGCCGAGGACGCCGAGTGGATCAGCCTCCACGATGCCGTAAACACCCTGTCCTACGCCAACGAAAGGCGGATTGTCCGGATTGCAGTAGACCTCTTATACCCGAGGCAATGAGCATATCCATGAAGCACCTGGTTGCTATCAGATCATCCGCGACGGTGGTCTTCCTCGCTGTTATGGTGGGGCTGCTTGCGATAGGCACACTTGTCGGGGCGTTTGCCGGGTCGCCGTCCGCATGGGCTGCAGTCGACGACGGGCAGCCCGGCGCATCACCCGAAGCTGCCAGTCGTAGTGCCGTAAGGATCGGTGAACAGGCGACAACTTCGAAAATGCTTCGCACTATCAAGCATCCGGGTTCCAGGGGTCCTGTCATCGAGATCGAGGATATGGATCCAGCCATCTTGGTGAACGAGGAAACCGTTCGAATCCGAGTACACCTTGCCGGTGTAAAATCTTCCACTCCCCTTCGGTTAGCTGCTTTTGTACGCGCTGACCCATTCGAGGACATGTCTTCCACAGACGAGTTCCTTGACGGCCACGGTCGCTACGGATGGAGCGCAGGTGAACTCACCCTGACGCAGCAGCAGACTGAAACAGCCTCGGGAGAAGACGGCCTGCGAATCGACTTCGAGCTAAACGCTCAAGATTTACCGATGTGGAATCCTTCCGCGTGGGGACCATACGGCGTGGAAATCCGAGCCCTGGGGACCGGCGCCAACTTCGCTCACTCAGACACGAGTGCATATGGGCTGTTGCTCTGGTACCCGGAGGGGGCCGTCGGTGAGACGCGCTTGAATTTGCTGCTGTCCGGCCCCGAAGACCGATGGTCAGAAGCAATGCCAGCGATTGGTGCGCGCGTCGGGTTGACTTACGCTCTGACACCAACGCAGATTCGCATGTTGGCCGATGCTCCGAACTCCAGGGGGACCGAGGTCGTCGTTGTCCCGGAGGAGAGCGCAGACCTTTCCATGCTCGCTGCCGCCAAGCAATATTCCCTTTACAAACTCGCTGCTAAGACACGGTCAGTTTTCTCTCCTGCAGAAGTGGACGATCGCCGCGGCGTGGGACGCGCAGAATCGACTGACGAAGACTCCTCGTCTCTCGATGAATCAGTATCCGGGGTAAACCAGAATCAACCTGAAAGAGTCCCTGGTACCCAGGACCTAGGCGGCAAGAGCTCAGACGGCCAGACTGCTGGCAGCGAGGAACCGTCCAGCACATCTGGGGCCTCGAGCTCGCCATTGGAAACGGTTCGCTTTGACCACCTCAACCTAATTGAAAACGCAGTCATCGCGACAGAGGGATGGCTGAGCCTAGATGCGCTGAATCTTGTAGAGGATGACCCCGTTTTGTCATCACCAGATGGGATACCTGAGCAAGCGAATTCCCGAGGCACTCCGACTTCTAAGGTAATGATCAGCGCTACTGACGGGCAAACATTGCCGTCAACTACACGTGACCCTGCAGCACGTGTTCTGCTCGACAGCTACGGGCCGTTGGCAGAGATCATGGGCGAACCTGCATCATCCGAAGCCGACGAATTTCGCCAGAACCAACGAATTCGGGCACTTACCGCGCTAGCAACGCTCGAAGATATCCACGACTTCCTCTACCTGTGGGCAAACATCAATTACGCCGCCCCCAGCGCAGATCTGGAGACGCGCATAGATGCTGCCCTAGATGCTCCTTGGATTGTCGAGACTCCACTTTCAGCACTGCTTCGAGGTCCAGCTTCATCTGTTTCACGTGAAACAATTGGAGAGGTAACTCATCCGGATGCGGCTGCGACCATTGAGAGACTCACCGACGTGACTGAAGCAGTAGATTTCGCCACCGCAGTCGTCGGCGCATCCCCCAATGGCGCAAACAGTGACGGCGAAGATGACCCTCTGCGTCCGTATGTGCGTCCCGTACTGGCAACCGCGGCAGCTGGCTTGACCTTGGAAGAGCGAACCGCGCGCGTTGACAATGTGGTTCAGATGCTCACCGAACAGTTTGATGTCATACAGGTCGCCCCCACGCGCACCGTGAACGTCATGAACCGGAATGCCGAGTTCCCTGTAACCCTCACGAATATCGGTGACTTCCCAGTGAAGGCACTGGTCAGCCTTGAAGCCGAAGACGCCCGACTCCAGGCGCCGAAGTGGGTGGAAGTAACCATTCCAGCCAAAGGAAATGTCGTTGCGCAGATTCCTATTGTGGCGGTCGGCTCAGGAGACGTTAAGGTACTTGTCACCGCGAAGACGGATTCAGGGACGATTCTGGATGCATCGCAACTGGTGGACGTGCGTGTGCGGGCAGGTCTCGAAGATACTCTGACCTGGGTTGTTGCAATCATCCTTGGACTATTGTTCCTGGTCGGCTTGATACGGACCTTGAGGAAAGGACGCCGCAAGACCCCGGCGGCAGCAAATACGTCCACGAAATATGCCACGAGCACCCGGCCGACCATGAGCAGTGGGCCCGACACGACTCACTCTCTTACTACGCGTCCCCGCGCGGCTGCCGCCCCCTCAAGCAAGAAGCACGGCAGACTGCTCAGCAAGGATGTCAGCAAATATCCAGTAGACAAGAGTGGTCCAACCGTTGAAAAGGGGCTGGGATCGAATGAGTGAGACGGTAAGCCCCGACTCTTCGGAATCTCTGCGTCCGCGCCAACAGTCACTGCTGAAGTCCTCAATGCTGATGGCATCGGGGACATTGGTCTCCAGGATCCTAGGATTCGTTAAGTCTGCGATGATGATCGCAGCACTTGGCGCGTTCGCCGGAGCAGCCGCCGCATTCCAAGTGGCGAACACTCTTCCGAACATGGTCTACAACCTGCTTGCAGCAGGAATCCTGGATGCGGTGCTCGTACCCCAGATTGTTCGAGCGCTCAGATCGAAAGCCGGCTCCGCGTATGTCAGCAAACTGATCACCGCTGTCGGGACCATCTTGTTCCTACTCACAATTCTCGCCCTGGTCGCAACGCCTGTCCTCATCTCCATATTGGCGCCGACACTTTCCGGTGCGACACGGAACTTGACCATCACCTTCGCGATCTGGTGCGTCCCTCAGATCTTCTTCTACGGCCTGTACAACCTATTTGGGCAAATCCTCAACGCACGCGGAGTTTTCGGCCCATACATGTGGGCACCGGCCCTCAACAACGTCATTGCCATCATCTCGTTAGGAGTGTTTCTTTTCCTGTGGGGAACGGGCGGTGAAGTTGTCGATGCCGAATCGTTCACTGGAAACCAGATCTTGGTACTTGCTGGATCCGCAACTTTGGGTGTGGTTGCCCAGGCTTTGATCTTGATTCTTCCGATTCGGAGGTCAGGCGTTTCACTACGTATGGACTTCCGTTTTCGAGGGACTCGGTTCGGCTCTGCTTCCAAGGTTGCATCGTGGACTTTTGCAACGTTGATTGTCAGCCAGATAGGCGTCATCTCTACGACTCAACTTGCTACACGGGCAGACTCCTGGACTGAGTCAACCGGCGAGATCGTCGCTGGTTTCCAGGCGTATCAGTACGCATTCATGATTTTTATGGTGCCCCAGTCACTGATCACGGTCACTTTGGTAACAGCAATTTTCACACGCCTAGCTACTCACGTCGGAGACGATGACTTTGACGCGGTCGCTCGGAACTTCCACCGCGGTGTTGAGTTGGTGATCATGTTGTGCATGGCTGCGGCGGCAGCGCTCATGGTGACTGCGACCCCCATCATGCAACTGATCATGCCAACGCTGTCGTCGGAAGCTGCATCCATCTATGGAGCTGTCCTGGTCGCACTGATGCTGGGGGTGCCTTCCACTGGAATATCGATGATGTCGCAGCGCGTGTTCTTCGCGCTTGAGGATGCCAAACCCGTCTTCTTAATGAGCATCGCTCCTATGGCGCTGCAACTGTTAGTCGGATGGAGTATCTATTTTCTTGCCAGCGCACAGTGGTGGACTATTGGGGCGTCGGCAGCCGAGACCGCCGCCCGAATCGCCCAGGGTTTTATCGCTCTCGCGTGGACATCACGTGTCGTGACTCAGATCAGGTTGGGACGCGTCCTGCGCGTCTACGCCAACAACTTCATTTCCTTCGCGATATCGGGTCTGGTCGGTTGGGGTGTTATGCACCTGCTTGGTCCTGGGAGCGAGTCTCCCTCGACACTTGGACGTTTTGCCGAATCGATGTGGAAAGTCATCATCGTTGGCGTCGTCGTGTTCATCGTCTACTTTGCACTGCAACGCGTCCTGGATCCCATTGGATTCGACGTGGCAGCGGGGGCAATCAAGGCCAGGTTCAGGCGAGGGGGCCCAGCAGAGCCAGTCGGAGAGACCTCTCCCTCCGATGTTCTGGGTTCTACTGATGCCGGCATGGGTGTATTTGAGGGCGTTGCTGCTGACCAACCTGGTGGAGGCGAATCCCAAGCTCGCGAGCACTCCCACTCCTTCCCTGGATCGATAGACGCTGAAGCTCCAGCTTCGTGGTCCCAGAGGCCACCGTCGTGGAACGAACTGTTTGGAAACGAGTCTGTCGGTCATGCAGTGAGTCAAAGCCTGAGCGTTCCTGACCCTTCATCTACCGGCGCTCTCCCCGCGCTCACTGGCGCGATGATGATTGCTGTTGATCCGGAGGAGTCGGCTGAAGACCTTGCCGAGTGGATCCGCGACAGTCTAGGTTACGACCCGGCGAGCGGCAGGTCTGATAGCCAACCAATTAACCATTGGCGCGGCACTACTATCAGTGCGGGTACGCTGGAACAGGATGGTTTGGAAGGGATTTCATACGTGCAACCTCAGCAAGGCAGAAGGAACCCGCGCATGGGTAACCCTCCACGTTCAGCAGCAGGTTCGGGTGGACGCTTCAACCCAACGATCCCTGCATTGATACTTGGGTTGATCGTCGTGGTGTTCGCCGGATGGTTCGCACTCAAGACTCTAACCTCACCGTCAAATTCGTTCTTCGATGGATTGGGCAACCCAATTCAAAGTGGCGAACAGTCTGGTCAAAGCGAAGATGCGGCAATCGCAGAGCCACCCAAGACCGAAGATCCTTCGGCTGCCGCCCCTGTTCTCACTAGCGCAACCGTGTTTTCCTGGGCTGATGACAATGGTGATCACCCGGAGTTGAGTTCTGCCTTGGTCGACGGTGACCCCAACTCCATGTGGCGTTCTCGGTACTTTGCTTCAAACCAGTTCGAAGATGGGCAGCAGATCGCTCTGCTACTCAAGTTGCAAAAGCCCGCTGTGGTTAACCAGATCGTAATTGACTTGGTCGGAACCGGTGGCGAAGTCGTGGTGCGTGCTGCCGTCGATGGTTTCCCCCGTAGCGGAGACATCTTGGCAACGGCAGCACTTGAGTCACACACTGTAATCAGACTGCCTCAACCAACTGAAGTCGGTGAGTTGGGACTCGTGTTCAACACGCTCCCAACCGACGATGAAGGCAGGTTCCGCGCGAAGATCACAAATATAACTGTGGAGTAATCAGACAATGACTGAGTCAGTAGAGAATCTAGTTGTCATCGGGTCAGGGCCTGCTGGCTATACCGCCGCGATCTACGCTGCTCGCGCAGGTCTTGCTCCCCTGGTAGTCGCCGGTGCCCTAGATGCAGGTGGAGCACTCATGACGACGTCAGAGGTTGAGAATTTTCCCGGGTTCCCGGAAGGAATTCAAGGGCCTGAACTCATGGACGCTATGCGCATACAGGCTGAGAAGTTCGGTGCTCGAATCGAATTTGATGACGTTGTTTCCGTTGATCTGTCCGGTGATACAAAGATTGTTCGTCTGTATGACCGAGAGATTCTAGCGGCATCGGTAATCGTCGCTACCGGTTCAGCCTACCGTCACCTTGGAGTTCCCGGTGAGGACAAGCTCAGTGGTAGGGGCGTTTCTTACTGCGCTACATGCGATGGATTTTTCTTCAGGGACAAGCGCCTAGTAGTTGTCGGTGGAGGCGACTCCGCCATGGAGGAGGCGCTGTTCCTAACGCGTTTCGCTTCCAGTGTCACCGTAATCCACCGTCGAGATGAACTCCGTGCCTCCAAGGTCATGGCCCAGCGTGCACTGGACCACCCAAAGATCAACTTCATTTGGGATTCTCGGGTCCTGGAGATTTTGGGAGACAAAGCGGTATCTGGAGTCAAGGTCATGAATCTTAAGACCAACGAAGCGAGCGTTGTTCCGACCGACGGCGTGTTCGTTGCCATCGGGCACGACCCTCGATCTTCGTTGTTCGTGGACCAGCTTCAGATCAATTCAGCAGGCTACATTCTTGTCGACGAACCGAGCACAAGAACTTCGCTTCCCGGCGTCTTCGCCTGCGGAGACGTTGTGGACCACATATATCGACAGGCGATCACTGCCGCCGGATCAGGGTGTAGAGCAGCACTTGATTGCCAACACTTCTTGGAGGACCAGGGTATCTGAGGTGCATCCCAGATACATGGGTTCACTTTCAAACTAGCTGTGACCTGCGGGAATAGACTTTCTTATGATCTTTGTTTCACGTGAAACATTATTATTCGCAATGAGGGTAATGCGGTCCTCTGCGTGAGCAATACCTAGCCACGCGTGGCGGTTGTTCTACCAACACCATCCAAACTTGGGTGCATTCTCGTTGGAACGTCCGTCGTGTCCCGTGCCGTTACTGATCCATGGGGCGGGAATTCGCGCATCGAACTTTCCTCTAGCCTCGAATTTCCTGGATCCGATTGTCATGAAGCAGTGGTTTCGCTCCAACACATGCGGGTTCTGCAGTAATCAGAAGCCTCCTTCTACTATCGTCAGCGAAACACGACCCGCATCAGCAGCAAATTTGCTGGCTTCAGTGAATGAAGCATTTTGATAGTCATCACCGCGTTGAGGGTCCACCAGGGTGTACCAGACGCCATCTGGCACAGCCACAGGTTCAGATTCCTCCCCTCCACAGCTACGAAATTCGCGATATCCGTGAAATCTTCAACGACAAAGCTTCACTTGTCGCTGATTTTGATGAGCTGGACGATTTCGCCATAGTCATAGCCGATCGTGGAGGGAACCAACAGTGCTTCCGACTTGCTCGTGGTTGCTACGAAAGCCTCAAGTGTTTGTACCTCAGCGCGAAGTTGGTCGGCCCCAAGGAGAGCAGGTCGGAGACTCCAAGCTCGATGAGGCTTTCTGCTCAGTCTGATGGAGATATAAGTGATGGGCTAATTCCTGGCACGTTTCCCCTCAATCCATAGTTCAACTTCGATGAAGGCACCTGCTTGGTAGTAATGCGCTGAGAGGAACCAAAAGTGTTCGTTCGTGACTATTTCTAGTTGATGGAGAATTTCATGGAGTGTCAGACGATTCCGTGAAGTTCTGGATCAGGACGACCGCCAGATACCAGCACAGCCAGCATCAGCACAGCCAGCAAGCATCAGTGCAACCAGCTGGGGTCAGAGCAACCCAAGGGTCCCCGCAATCCTCTCCAGATCCTGCTGATCAGCAAACTCAATGACCAACTTACCTCGCTTGGCACCCGGTGCGACCGATACCGACGTTTCAAGCAGGTTCGCGACAGCATCAGCTACACGCTGTGCCTCGGGTGAAACCTGCTTAGGAATGCGGCTCTTTCGTTTGGCTGTGCCAGTCTTGCCGAACTTGATCTGCTCTTCAGTTGATCGAACTGACATGCCTTCGGCAATGATGCGGGCAGCTAGGGCCTCCATCTCAATTGTGGTGGATAAGCTGAGAAGCGCACGCGCGTGTCCAGCCGATAAAACCCCCGCCGCAACCTGTCGCTGAACTTCAGGTGGCAGCTTCAGCAGTCGAAGAGTGTTGGCGATTTGTGGCCTTGACCGAGCAATCCGCTTCGAAAGCTCCTCTTGTGTACAAGAGAAGTCCTCCATAAGCTGAGCGTAGGCTGCCGCTTCCTCCAAAGGATTAAGTTGTACGCGATGCATATTTTCAATCAATGCATCCCGAAGGAGATCATCTTCATCAGTAGAGCGAATTATCGCTGGGATTGTCTTCATTCCCGCAATCTGAGAAGCACGCCAGCGCCGCTCCCCCATGATCAACTCATATCGTGCTTCCGGCTGCTCAAGTAGAGCTTCTTGCAGCCGACCACTCTGACCTTCTTCAAGCAAAGTCTTCTCAGTAATGCGCCTCAACACCACTGGTTGCAACACTCCAACTGTCGCCACCGAATCGGCGAGTTCCTGTAACTCGTCCTGACCAAACACCTGCCTTGGCTGCTTCAAATTCGGAATGATCCAGTCGACATCGATCTGCCCAAAAACCACTCCGGGAACAGCGCGGAGTTCCGAATCGCCTGTTGAAGCGACAACCTGATCTGAACGCTCCGAACTCTCATCGCTTCTCGCCCCTGAACCAGTTACAGGGCTGCGTCGTACCTGCGTCGGTCGCACCGACGACACGCTCGGAGGTTTAGTCTCGGGTAACTTTTTGCTCAAGCTTCTTGTACCGGTAGCAATTGTTTCACGTGAAACATCTACACCCGAGCTCGAAGGGTCCTTCGGTCCGCCCGCATCAGCGCCGCGAGGCACCAACAGACTCCGAGCCGAGCCTCCGCGCTCTGCACGCGGCTTGGGCCCTCCGTCCTCGGAACCTGTTCGATTCGGAAACAAAACATCCAGGGGCCGCGAAGAATCCGCCAGTCCCTTATCCTCGGCTGTTGGGATCAGGGCACCCAATCCACGCCCTAAACCCCGTCTTCCACGTGGTTTGCGTTCTGGTGCGCGGGAACTCTCGGTTGCCTCAGCCATCAGTGCTCTCCAAATCAGGTTCAATAGCGGAATCAGCAGCGGCCAAGCGATTAGCCATCTCGTGGGCCACCAACCTGTATGCGACAGACCCGGTACCTCTTGGCTCATAGGTCAATACCGTCTGTGCATAGCTAGGTGCCTCAGAGACCCGAACCGATCGAGGCACAGTCGCATTTAGTACTTGTTCGGGGAAGTGCTCGCGCACCTCCGATGCAACCTCAGCACTCAGTCTCGTGCGCCCATCAATCATCGTCACAACGATCATCAGTTGCTGCAAACCGGGATTGAGTTCGTCGCGAATGCGCTCGACCGTGCGCCAAAGGAAAGATAGGCCCTCTAGCGCGTAGTACTCAGCTTGCACCGGAATGAGCAGTCCGTCAGACGCAACGAACGCATTCAATGTCAACAGTCCAAGCGATGGGGGACAGTCGATCAAGACGATGTCGGGGCGGTCAGGAGAGACCAACAATTCATCGACCGCTTCCCTAAGGAATGTTGCTCGTTCTGGCTCATCAACGAGTTCGACTTCAGCCCCTGCCAGATCAATCGTAGCTGGACAGACCACTAGTCCTGGGATATCCGGGCACGGCCGGAACGCCTCGCGTAAAGAAGATTCGCCCAGGAGCACCTCATAGGTCGAACGAGTCCCCTGAGTGTGGGGGATGCCGAGTGCCGTAGAAGCATTTCCTTGAGGATCGCTGTCGATTACCGCTACGCGCAGACCACCCAGTGCAAGCGCCGCTGCAACATTCACCGCCGTGGTGGTCTTGCCGACTCCGCCCTTTTGGTTCGCAACCGCTATAACAACCGGCCTGCTGGGCCGTGGAAGAAGCTTTCCTTCCAGTTCCCGCAGTGTTTGCTGATTGTGAGCGAGTTCCTCCATGAGTGGAGAAGAGTTGCCTGAACGCCGGTCCACGACACCGCCTTTCCTCGCTGACAGTCTAGTGTGCAGCATAGCTTCGACGGTTTCACGCACCAGCTACCTGTTAGCAACTTGCACGAAACATGCCTGTGTAGAAATTGCCTACAGACTCTACTTCGCCACGCGCCGACATTCGACGACGTAGGTGATCTCGCCATCCATCAGAGATACGACCTCATGAACCTTCGCTCGCAGGTGTCGCGTGCGCAGTTCCGGTTCCGCATCCTCAACTTCCTTGTAGGAGTTCTTTCCCTTCAGTGCCAAAAGTCGACCGCCGGGAGCTATCAACTTGGAGGTAAGACGCAGCAGCTTCGGCAACGCCGCAACCGCCCGGGCCGTCACAACGTCTGCACGCACCGATGTACCTAACGCCTCGGAGCGGGCACGCAAAATCTCCACGTTTGTAAGGTCCAACTTCCCAACAACCCAGTTAAGCCACTCGCATCGGCGCTCCATGGGCTCAATCAAGGTAACCTTCAACTCTGGTCGGGCTGCTGCAATAACGACCCCCGGTAACCCGGCACCAGAACCAACATCGATGACGGTTCCGCATTCGGGCAAAAAGGGGAGTAGCGCTCCGCAGTTCACGATGTGACGTGACCACAGGCGCTCCGTTTCCCTGGGACCAATCAGGCCCCGTAACTCTCCCTCGCTGGCAAGCAGGTCCGCAAACTTCTGAACGTCATCAGAATGCTTCCCGAAAAGTGATAAGACCAGGTCAGAAGGTATTTCGCTCACTGTGTAAACGATTCTGCATCCTGGATGAACTCATCCTCCTCAAGCTCCTCCGCACCGTCGTCAGCAATGTCCTCATCTACGACATCCGTCTCAACAGCATCCCGGTCCATCTCATCCACCTCCTCATCTAGGTCTTCGTCGTCAAGTAGGACAACGACATAGCGCTCGGGCTCAACGCCCTCGGACTCCGAATATAGGCCCGCTGCAGCAACGACGTCATGGCAGACTTTTCGCTCAAAGGGATTCATGGGCTCAAGACTCACGGGCTCACCCGTCTCACGAACCTGCTCTACGGCTTCGTTGGCAATCACTTGGAGTTCGGCGCGGCGCGCCGCGCGAAACCCAGCCACATCCAGCATCAAGCGTGAACGCTCACCCGTCGACGCCTGAACGGCTAGGCGCGTCAGTTCCTGGAGAGCCTCAAGTACCTCACCGTCCTCGCCGACCAAACGGTCAAGCGAGGAGTTCGGATCCGTGCTGACGATCGCAACGGAAGCGCGACCGTTTTCCACATCGATCTCGATGTCACCATCGAAGTCGGCGATATCGAGGATCTCCTCTAGGTAATCGGCAGCGACGTCGCCTTCTTCTTCCAACTGCTTGATGCGGGTCGAGCTTGGCGGCTTGTTACTCATGTCTACTTACCCTGGCCTTTGTTCTTCTTGGACTGGTTTCGGCGCTCTTGACGGCGCTGCTGGCGACGACGCTCAACTTCCTCTGGAGTCAGGTTACCGCCTGACTTAGCGCGGTCCTGCTCCTTCCGAGCTTGTCTTTCGGAACGCTTTGCGTCATCAGCTGCCTGCTGAGCTTCGATCTGAGCACGCTTCATGCGCTGCTCACGGGACATCTTCTTCGGACGATTCTTGCGCGCCTCTTGCGCTGCCTTCGCAGAGTTCTGGTTCATGACCAACTGCTTCATCCACAGTTCGTCGGGAATGGTCTTCCACTCACTGACAGCCAGGTTGCGGTAGACCGCGAGCTTTTCGCTGTCGCTCCAATCATCTGGGAACCCGGAGTTGACCCGCTGCTTCTTCGCCTGCTTCTGGACTTCGGGAAGCGTCTGCGTCGCAATTGCAGCAATCACCTCTTGATCGCCTTCAGCGGCCGTGACCTTCTGATCGAAGTCATCAAACATAGGTCCGGCCCACTGCTGATACTTGGTTTCGCGCTTCGCCATCAATTCGTCATGTGCCGGTGATCCAGGCGTGGGAATGGTGCGCACGACAACCAATTGCTGCACGTAACCGTACAGGGTTCCCGTAACCATGTAGACCAGCATTCCCATCTGGAAAACCAGACCTGAGAACACGAACATCAGCGGCATCAGATACATCATTGTCTTCTGGCTGCGAACCATGGGATTCGAGGGATCCATAGCCGACAGATTCATGTTCTTGCTCATCGACAAGCGCATGGTCAGGAACTGCATTCCAACCATGATGATGATCAGGACAATGAATGCAGCCTTGGCACCGAAACCCGGAGACGTGGACAGCGTCTGCGACAGGCCCACACCCAAGAACTTCGAGGCGCTGATGTTCGCTGCAACGGCCGAATCCAGCGGTCCCAGGGATTCGTACTGATAGGTGCCAGCCGCAATCTGGGAAACAGCAATGATTACGCGGTAAAGGCCGAACAGAATCGGCATCTGAACCAGCATCGGCCAGCAGGAAGCGAATGGTGAGCTGCCGTTCTTCTTGTACAGCGCCATCGTCTCTTCGTTCTGACGCTGACGAGATGCCGGGTCCGTCTTGCCCTTGTACTTCGCTTGGATCTTCTGCAGCTCGGGCTGAATCATCTGCATGTTCCGCGTCGAGCGAATCTGCTTCACATAAAGGGGGATAATCGCAGTGCGAACCACCAGCGTCATCAGAACGATCGCGATGACCCATCCGATTCCCGGTCCATCCGGAACACCTAAGATCACCAAGAATTTGTGGATGTACACCCAGATATAGGCGAAGGCCACAGCGAAGGGGTGAAGGATTGTCTCCACTCAAGACTCCTTGTTATTGCGGTTCTCTAGGTCCCGCGGAGATTCTGTTACTGACGATTGTTCTACTGTAGGGCCCCGCTCTGCTAGCAGTGCAATCGGGCTGTCCACATCGGCTCTCAGCGACGCCAACTCTGAGCTCAGTTCTGCAGTCTTCTTTTTGCGCAGCCGCCGAAACCCTCTTCGCGTCTCCTCAATGTCATGGCCCGCCCAGTCATCTGGCGGAATCCATTCAGGGGACTTCCACCGGCCCTTTTCGGGCACATGATCTACACCGCCAAGACTCCACGGGTTGCAGCGCATGAACCGCCACACACCCAAAAGCAATCCCTTGAAAGGTCCGTGAACCTGGAGTGCCGTAAGCGTGTACTCCGAACAGGTGGGATAGTAGCGGCACCGACGAGGAAGACCAGGAGAAATATGCTTTTGGTACCAGCGAACTGGAGCTGCGAGCACCTCGATCAGGAGGTTAGCCATTGGCTTCTCCTTCCTTAGTCGGCTCAGTTGCCGCAATATGAGCGCGCCGTTCTTCTTGACGCAGGACTCTCGCGATCATCTGGTCCAGCAGAGCGCCCAGCTCGGCAGAGGACCTTTCGGCTGTGGGTCCCAAAGCTCTGACCACCATGCGACTCCCGCTAGGAAGTGCTCCTATCCGATCCGCGATCAAATGCCTGAGTCGGCGTTTCACATTGTTTCTAGTAGTTGCCTTGGAGATCTGCCGTTTACCGACAACGATGCCAGCGCGGCTGGAGTCAGCACCACCAACGCCAACAGCCGTAGACTCACTATCCTCAACGGCTGAAAAAGTCCTCAGATATACGACAAGGGCTCGGTTCCCAGTGCGAGAACCGAGCTTCATTGTCTGCGAGAAACCCTCTTGCCTCGAAAGGCGATGACGGGCAGTTAACACTGCCGGCGCCGAGGATCAGACTGCGATCTTGGCCCGGCCCTTACGGCGACGGGAGTTCAGAATCGAGCGGCCACCACGGGTCCTCATGCGGAGCCGGAAACCGTGCACCTTGTGGCGACGGCGGTTGTTCGGCTGGAACGTACGCTTAGTCATGTCTACTCCTAGGACGGACAGCACTTTGCTGCCAGGGTCAGCGCGAGCGATGCTTTACCTCGTGAGCAAAGCAGAACCCGCGCGATTGCGCCAAAACAGACTACGCCGCGTGTGGATAAGGGGTCAACGAGGACACTCCTGCCCTAGGCCGTCGACAACCTCTCCACACCTGTGCAAGAACCCGTGGAACACGACACGAATTTATCCACAATTCCTCGATCTCTTCACACAAGTGGCTCAAACCAACCAGAACCTTGTGGCGAAAATCCGCTGAATCACACCAATGTAAGGATTGAGACAGGTTTCCACAGCTTAAGTCACAGGCTGGGGGAACTGTGGTTTCGGGATAGGATCAGTAAGCTGTTCAACTCATTCCGGTGTCCAATATCACTACTCCAATCATGCCCGTCCCCAGCGAAAGGCCAACTATGCAGGGATCAGGTCTCGCCTCAGCTTGGGAACAGGCGATTGCACGTCTAGATTCCGAAAACATCGGTCCAGCGAATTTTGCATTCCTCAACATGATCAAGCCGATGGGTGACATTGAGGGCACGATCCTTCTGGCAGTGCCTAATGACTTCACAAAGAAGTTCGTTGAACAACAGATCGCGAGTCAGCTGACAAATGCACTGGCAACCGAACTGGGACGCGAAGAAGTTCGCATTGCCATTGACGTTAACCCCGACTTGGAGCGTCAACTGTATTCAGCGGATCAATCAAGGTCCTCGTCCTCCAACCCTCAAATTGCACAGACCGAGGGCACTGCAACCACCAATTATGTGCACGGGTCCTCATCCCCTTCAGCACTAGTGCCGAACATGCAGATCAAGGGCAGTCCGTTGAACCCGAAGTACACCTTCGACTCCTTTGTCATTGGACCGTCGAACCGGTTCGCACACGCTGCGGCGCTCGCGGTGGCCGAAGCCCCGGCCCGCGCATACAACCCCCTGTTCATCTACGGTGATTCGGGGCTTGGCAAGACGCATCTTCTTCACTCGATCGGTCACTACGCAAACCGGTTCTTTCCGCACTTGCGTGTCATCTATGTCAACTCCGAAGAGTTCACCAACGAGTTCATTGATTCCATCCAGTCGGGCAAAAAAGACGCATTCAAACGGCGGTATCGCAAAGCTGACATCCTGCTGATCGACGACATCCAATTCATCCAGGGGAAGAAGGAGACCGTCGAGGAGTTCTTCCACACCTTCAACGCCCTCCACGACGCCGGCAACCAGATAGTCATTACGTCTGACCTGCCGCCGAAGCTTCTTTCCGGGTTCGAGGATCGTCTACGCTCGCGATTCCAGTCAGGTTTGATCGCAGACATTCAGCCACCGGATCTGGAAACACGTATCGCGATCCTTCAACTGAAGGCAAAGTATGAAGGCATTGAGATTGACCGTGATGTCCTGGAGTACATCGCGTCGAGAATCTCCGCCAACATTCGTGAGCTTGAGGGCGCTCTACTGCGCGTAACCGCGTTCGCTAACCTGACGAAACAACCCGTTGACCTGGCGCTAGCTCAAATGGTGCTGAAGGATCTGCTGACCGATCCGGACGACACTGAGATCACACCGTCGATGATCATGGGTCAGACGGCTTCCTATTTCAACATCACCATTGAGCAGTTGTGCAGTCCAGATCGATCACGGTCGATTGCCCAAGCTCGGCAGATCGCAATGTATCTGTGCCGCGAGCTGACTGAATTATCGCTACCGAAGATCGGCGAGATTTTTGGCGGACGCGACCACACGACTGTCATGTACGCAGTCAACAAGGTCACGAGACAGATGAAGGAACGGCGCGAGATCTTCAACCAGGTCGACGAACTCACTGCTCGCATCAAGCGGGAAGCCCGTCAGTCGAACGGATCCGAAACCTACTAGGGATCTACCAGGCCCATTCCTTATCTATACACATCTTCCACGGATGTAGTTCCAAGGAACCTAGCCAACTATCCCATGCTCTGTGAATGAACGACAGGATCCCTCTGGAACACGCCGCAGTTCAGGTGCATAACTTTGTAGCTTATGTAGACAGCGAGAACTTCAAATTCTTGTGATTCACAGACACAGTTGGGTACTCACAATTTCGCTCCCAATTCGATCAACACCTGACTTCGGCCTGCTGACACACTAAAACGGTGCTATCCACAGATTCCACACCCCCTACTACTGCTACTGCTTATCTCAATGACAAGATTCTCAAGCCCGCAGTTGGAAGTTTGTAGTTCCACGGCGTACCCGAGAAACCTCACGGGCAGGTAAGGTGATACGTCAGAAGCTTTTATTGGAGGAACCGTGAAGTTTAGACTTTCCCGCGATGTTTTCTCTGACGCTGTCCAGTGGACTTCAAGAGCAGTGCAGCAACGACCCGCGATCCCGATTCTTGCAGCGGTGCATCTTTCGGCGGCCGACGGCGAACTGGGGTTGTCGTCCTTCGACTACGAGGTCTCAGCGAGGAGTCGCGTCGAAGCCGAGATCCTGGAGCCCGGCGAAGCCCTGGTCTCCGGCAGGATGCTGGGCGAAATCGCAAAGTCCCTTCCGAACGAGGACGTAGTAGTCCAAACGGTCGACGGACACGTAGAAGTTCGTTGTGGTCGGGCCCAGTTCACCCTGGGAACAATGGTCTTGGAGGATTATCCTCAACTCCCCAATCTGCCGCAGAAGCAGGGAACGGTCGATGGCCGGGTGTTGGCTGCCGCGATCAGCCAGGTTGTGATTGCAACATCGAAAGATGACACTTTGCCGCTGCTCACCGGGGTGCGAGTCGAGATCGAGGGTCCGAAGATCACTTTCCTTGCAACCGACCGCTATCGGCTTGCACAGCGCGAGTTGCTATGGAATCCGCGTGACATTGAGTTCTCTTCTCAGGTGCTGGTGAAGGCCCGCATCCTCGGCGATGTTGCCCGGCATCTGACTTCGGGTGGCGATGTCGAGATGTACTTGAATGGTGATTCGGCATCTGACCGTTCCGCGATTATTGGGTTCAGTGCTGGAGATCGGCAAGCAACATCGTCGCTGATGGATGGGGACTACCCACCGGTGCGCAAGCTGTTCCCGGAGGCGACTCCGCTTGAGTATGCGTGCTCACGAGTCGAGTTACTTGAAGCGGTTAAGCGAGTGTCACTAGTCGTTGAGCGCAAAACTCCTGTCCACTTGACATTTAGTGATGGTGCACTGCGGCTTGAGGCCGGACAGGCGGAGAGCGCACAGGCCCAAGAATCGATTGCTCTGGTTAGCGAGTCCGAGGAATTGCGTACCGCATTCAACCCCGGATTCCTTCAGGATGGATTGGCTGCTCTGGATACGGACTACGTACGTTTCGGGTTCATTCACGCGACGAAGGCTGCGGTTATGATGGGTCAGGCGGAGGAAAACGGACCTGCCGACGACTCCTTCAAGTACCTGCTGATGCCGATTCGCTTCGGCCTGTAGCCGTCCTCGGACAGTAGCTGTGTGGGTTTCGCACTTGGCGCTGACCGATTTTCGGTCGTACAAGAATGCGATTGCCGAGTTCCCACCCGGCGTCGTCGTCCTCCAGGGCGCAAATGGCCGTGGCAAAACCAATCTGGTTGAGGCAATAGCCTATCTGTCGACGTTTTCTTCACACCGCGTAGCAAGCAGTGCCAACTTTGTGCGTGTGCCACCAGCGACGAGCAGTGCCGATGATTTGCCTCCTGGTGGCGCTGTTATTCGCGCACGGGTGGAGGACGGTTCTCGCTCCATTCTCCTTGAACTGGAGATAGCTCGCGGGCGCCCGAACCGTGCCAGGCTCAACCGAGTGAAAGTTGCTCCCAGGGAGATTTTGGGGTCGCTGCGGACAGTTTTATTTGCGCCGGAGGACCTGTTGCTGCTTCGTGGCGGACCCGAAGAGCGGCGAGCCTTTCTAGACCAGGTCGTTCTCAAGTTGAAGCCGCATTACCAAGGAACACTGCAGGATTTCTCCAAGGTTCAACGGCAGCGGGCGGCGCAATTGAAGCAACTGGGAGTTGCGCGGTTCCGGGGGGATGCGGGGTCGAAGTCCTATTTGGGGCAAGAGGTCAGTCCCGATGATTTGCTGCCTGTTTGGGATGAGCGACTTGCTGAACTCAGCGCAACTGTTGCCGTGCATCGGATGGCTGTAGTTGAAGCCATGAAACCACTTTTGACCAGTGCGTATATTGACCTGACTGAAGGGGATCGTGTCGCGGAGATATCCTATGCGCCGAAGTTGGAAGTGGACGTAGACCTGGGTTCCTTCGCTGTTGAGGATGGACATTTTGTTGGCGATCCTGGACCGGCAATGGAGGTATTGGGGGAGGCGTATCTGGCATCAATGCAGCATCGACGTTCTGCAGAAATCCACCGAGGCGTCAACCTGGTCGGCGCCCACAGGGACGACCTTCTAGTCACTTTGGACAACCTTCCTGCAAAAGGCTTTGCAAGCCATGGCGAGATGTGGTCTTCGGCACTGACTTTGCGCCTAGCAGAGATGGAGATCTTGCGGGTGGGAAACGACTATCCAGTGCTGATCTTGGATGACGTGTTCTCTGAGCTCGACGAGCACCGACGTAAAGGATTGTTGTCACGCATGGAGCCGGTGGAGCAGGTGTTCGTTACGGTTGCGGTGGGTGCAGAATTGCCCGCGGATCTTCACGGAACGAAATACTTGGTTCAGCGAGACGAGGACGGCACAAGCTTGATCATTCCTGAGTCCTCTTTGCCGGTGGGGGAAGTGCCCGTCGATGATGCCTGACGATCTAGAGCCCAACGAATCCCGCCAGCGCGAGATGCTTCTCAACCTCTTTGAGCGATATCGCCTGCTTAACCGTTTCGCGCCAGGCGCGGACTCGAGATCTGCCAGAAACCATGCCCGCAGAGTTCGTAGAAATACGGCTGTCGAAGGTACTGAGTCTGCGCTTCGGGGAGCCGCATCGCCGAATGTTGAGGAGACCGGATGGCAACCGTCTCCTGGTATGTACCGAGCAAAGACTGGAACGGGCCCGTCGCGCTATGACCCGAAGCCGCTCGAGAAAATCCTCCAAGCAGAAACTGAAATCCGTGACTGGAAACGCCCGTTGGCGATTGGGGCTCTGATCGGCCAGTGGGAGTCGATCGTTGGCGAGGTTGTCGCAAAGCACTGCCAAGTAGAGAGCTTTGAGGGCGGGGAACTGATCGTGCGGGCGGATTCCTCGGCCTGGGCACAGCAGTTGCAGTTATTGCTGCCGCAGGTTCACCGCTCGATCGATGAGGCTGTCGGCCACGGCATGGTTGAGAAGTTGATTGTCCGACCACCGCGTGGACCGAATTGGAAGCATGGTCGCCGAAATGTTCCCGGACGAGGACCCCGCGACACATACGGCTAATCCACCCTTCCCGGACGTGACGCTTTGCACAGGTTCAGATGTCGGTTTTGTCCCGACATTTCGCGGATCGCGCAACTTAGAATCCCCTCGAAATTTGGTAGACTTGGGGTGGATCAAAAGGACTCAAGACCTAGCCCGTCACAAGTCCGATTACGAGTGTTTGTATGCAGGTAAACAGACCCGCGTGAGTACACCGGCCCCGTGTCGGCACCCACGCCACGATGCAAGCACGTTAGCAGCGAGCACCCGGACGACTCAGGGTGCGGACAGGGAGCGGCTTGTGGCGGATTCCGTAAGGAATGAAGCAAAGCCAGATCAGCAGAACGGCCTCGCACAGACGGGTTCTGCTGACTACGGCGAAGCGGACATTACGGTTCTTGAAGGTCTGGAAGCGGTTCGCAAACGACCAGGTATGTATATTGGCTCGACGGGTGAACGCGGCCTGCACCACCTGGTTTACGAGGTTGTTGACAACGCAGTAGATGAAGCGCTTGCAGGTTACTGCGACGCCATCGAGGTGACGATCCTGGAAGATGGCGGTCTGCAAGTCAAAGACAACGGCCGCGGAATTCCCGTAGGCATCCATCCCACCGAAGGGCGCCCAACAGTTGAGGTCGTCATGACGATCCTCCACGCTGGTGGCAAATTCGGCGGCGGCAGTTACGCGGTATCCGGTGGTCTGCACGGTGTGGGCATTTCAGTTGTGAACGCTCTGTCGCGTCGCGTCGAAACCGAGGTGTGCCGTGATGGAAAGTGTTGGGCGATCTCGTTCGCGAACGGTGGCACTCCGATCACGGAACTGCACGAGATTGGTGATTCCGAGAAAACCGGCACCACTCAAACATTTTGGCCCGACCCTGAGATCTTCGAGGTTGTCGACTTCTCCTTCGAAACCCTGCGCCAGCGGTTCCAGCAAATGGCATTCCTCAACCGAGGGTTGCGCATCAGCCTGACCGATGAGCGTGGAAACCAGTCCGATGCCGGCGATGAGATCACGGGTGACGTGGAAGAGGACGCAGAGGGTGCATCGACCCGCAAGGTCTCCTACCTCTACGAACGCGGCCTACCTGACTACGTCGAGTACCTGGACACAACCAAACGTGCGACCCCGATCAATCCCGACATCATCGACCTTGAGGCCGAAAACGATGCCGGCACCCTCAGCATGGAAGTGGCCATGCGGTGGACGACGGCTTACTCAGAGACGATCTACACGTACGCGAACACGATCAACACCACCGAGGGTGGTACGCACGAGGAAGGTCTGCGAACCGCTCTAACTACCATCTTCAACAAGTACGGGCGTGAAAAAGGGATCCTGCGGGATCGTGATGAGAACCTCTCGGGCGACGACGTGCGCGAGGGACTCACAGCGGTGTTGTCGGTGAAATTGGCCGAGCCGCAGTTTGAAGGACAGACGAAGACCAAACTGGGCAACACGGAAGCGAAGACCTTCGTGCAGAGCCAGATCTACCAGCTGCTGGGCGACTGGTTCGACGCGCATCCGAACGAAGCAAAAGCAATAATTCAGAAGGCGCAGGCCGCACAGCAGGCACGTTTGGCAGCGCGAAAGGCCCGTGAGGCTACTCGCCGCAAGACGGCTCTTGACTCGGTGTCGCTGCCGTCGAAGCTGCACGACTGCTCTTCGCGCAACCCGCGAGCCTCCGAGTTGTTCATTGTCGAGGGCGATTCTGCTGGTGGCTCCGCAGTCCTCGGACGTAATCCCGATACCCAGGCAATCCTCCCCCTGCGCGGGAAGATCCTGAATGTGGAAAAGGCGCGTCTGGACAGGGCACTGAACTCCGACACGATTCAGGCTCTGATCGGTGCGCTCGGGATCGGCATCGGTGAGGAGATCGACCTAGAGAAGCTGCGCTACTGGAAGATCATCCTCATGGCGGATGCTGATGTGGACGGACAGCATATTGCGACGCTGTTGATGACATTCTTCTTCCGCTACATGAAGCCTCTGATCGAGCGCGGCCACATATATCTGGCTACCCCTCCGCTGTACCGACTGAAATGGACGAATGCGCCACACCAGTATGTGTACTCGGATGCGGAACGCGATGCGTGCCTGGAAGAGGGCGTTGAAAAGGGATGGCGTCTACCCAAGCAGGGTGGTATTCAGCGCTACAAGGGCCTGGGAGAAATGGACTATTCGGAGCTGTGGGAAACCACGATGGCGCCCGAACACCGCCTGCTCAAGCAGGTCGAAGTTGGTGAAGCTGCGGCGGCCGATGAGGTCTTCGCAATCCTGATGGGCGATGATGTCGAGTCGCGTCGCAAGTTCATCCAGCGCAACGCGCAAGATGTGCGCTTCATCGACGCCTAGTAGCAGCCGAGGAGTATTCGAACTGTGAGTGAAGAAAAGACCGAGGCTGAAGGTTTGACCCCCGAGGACGGCGTCGTGGCAGGTCAGGACGGCCAGGTTGTCGCGAACCGCGTCGACCCGGTGAACCTTGAGCACGAGATGCAACGTTCGTACCTGGACTACGCCATGAGTGTCATCGTGGGGCGTGCGCTCCCCGATGTGCGCGATGGGTTCAAACCGGTTCACCGCCGCATCCTTTACACGATGTACGACGGCGGATACCGCCCGAACGCTGGTTTCTACAAGTGCATGCGCGTCGTTGGCGACGTGATGGCGAAATTCCACCCGCACGGGGACGCATCGGTGTACGACGCCCTCGTACGTCTAGTGCAACCCTGGTCACTGCGCTACCCGCTGGTGACGGGCCAGGGCAACTTCGGTTCTCCGGGCAACCTGGGTGCCGCAGCTCCGCGCTACACCGAGTGCAAGATGGCGCCGCTGTCCATGGAGATGGTGCGTGACATCGACGAGGCAACCGTCGACTTCCAGGACAACTACGACGGCCGCAACCAGGAGCCGGTCGTCCTCCCGGCACGTTTTCCGAACCTGCTGGTCAACGGCTCCGAGGGCATCGCCGTCGGCATGGCCACGCGAATTCCTCCGCATAACTTGCGCGAGGTCTCCGCTGGTGTCCAGTGGTACTTGGACAACCCTGAGGCCACTCGTGAGGAGCTGCTCGAAGCACTGCTCGGGTTCATCAAGGGTCCGGACTTCCCCAGCGGCGCAGTCATTCTGGGCACCAAGGGGATCGAGGACGCGTACCGTACCGGCCGCGGCTCGATCGTCCAGCGCGCAGTCGTCGACGTCGAGGAACTGCACGGCCGTACCTGCCTGGTTGTGAAATCGCTTCCGTACCAGGTCAACCCGGACACGCTGTCCGCGAAGATCGCAGAGCTCACCCGAACCGGCCAGATCCAGGGTATCGCGGACATCCGCGACGAGACCTCCGGACATGTCGGCCAGCGCCTGGTGATCGTACTGAAAAAGGATGCGATCCCGAACGTCGTCCTCAACCACCTGTACAAGCGCACCTCCCTGCAGGAATCCTTCCCCGCCAACATGTTGGCGTTGGTCGACGGAGTGCCGAGGACCCTGTCGATTGACGGCTTCGTTCACTACTGGGTCAAACACCAGATCGAAGTGATTGTGCGCCGAACGCAGTTCCGTTTGGCGAAGGCTCGTGAGCGTCTCCACATCCTCGAGGGCTACCTGAAGGCCCTGGACATGCTGGACGAGGTCATCGCGCTGATCCGCCGCTCGCCCACGGTTGATGAGGCCCGCACGGGGCTGATTTCCCTTTTGTCGATCGACGAGATTCAAGCGGACGCGATCCTCTCCCTGCAACTGCGCCGCCTGGCAGCGATGGAACGCCAGAAGATTCTGGACGAGCATGCGGAGATCCGCGCCCGCGTCGAAGACCTTCAGGGAATTCTCGCCGACCCGACGCGCCAGCGTTTGATCATCGGCGAGGAACTCCGCGAGGTTGTCGACAAGTTTGGCGATGACCGCGTGACAAAGATTGTGCCGTACGGCCCGGAGATCTCGATTGAATCCCTCGTACCCCAAGAGGACGTGGTAGTCACGATCAGTCGCGAGGGCTTTGCCAAGCGCACCAAGGTGGACAACTACCGGGCGCAGAAGCGCGGCGGCAAGGGCGTGCGAGGAACCAGTCTGCGCAACGATGACGAAGTCGCGCAGTTCCTGGTCACGAACACCCACGACTGGCTGCTGTTCTTCACGAACATGGGCCAGGTGTACCGCATCAAGGCGTACGAACTGCCCGAGGGCGGCCGCGACGCCAAGGGCCAGCACGTCGCAAACCAGTTGGCGTTCCGTCCGGGGGAGACCATCGCGCAGGTGATGGCGATTTCCGATTATGACGAGGACGCGTATTTGGTGTTGGCGACTCGTCGTGGGCTGGTGAAGAAGACGAAGCTCAGCGCTTACGATTCGCCTCGCCAGGCCGGCGTCATTGCGATCAATCTTCGCGAGGACGAGGACGGGAATACCGATGAATTGGTGTCTGCTCGGATCGCAAGGGCAGACGATGATTTGATCCTTGTGTCGCGCGATGGAATGTCAGTGCGATTCCATGCCTCCGATGATGCGCTGCGTCCTCTGGGACGGTCGACGTCGGGGGTGCGTGGAATGAAGTTCCGCGGAGATGACGAACTGCTGACCATGGAAGTTGTGCGGGGCGCAGCTGACCTGCTGGTAGTGACCGAGGGGGGCTACGCCAAGCGCACGCCGCTCGAGGAATATCGCGTCCAGGGTCGCGGCGGTTTGGGCATAAAGGTTGCATCGCTGGCCGCTGACCGCGGCGCCTTGGTCGGAGCGCTGGTCGTGGATCCTGAAGAGGAAGTCATGGCCATCATGGAATCCGGCAAGATCATTCGAGTGAATGTCTCCGACGTTCGACCCACCGGACGCAACACAATGGGCGTAATCCTGACCCGGACCGACGAAAATGACAAGGTTTCAGCGATCACGTTGAATACTGAGTCTCAGGTAGGCTCGGAGCCGGATGATCCAAACGAGGACGCACCGGGCGAAGAAGTAGTGGGCGAAGAAGCAGCGGACCAGGAAGTAGCAGGTCCGGCTGGGGCTGAGGCCACGGAGGAGAACGCGGATGTCTAACCAGACCCAGGGCTTCGACGAAGCCGTCTACGTTGAGGATGACGCATACGTCGAAGAAACCTACGTCGATGAGCCGCGCCGTGTTGACCTGACGGTCGCTCGAATCGATCCCTGGTCGGTGTTGAAGGCAGGATTTCTCATCTCCATAGCCCTGGGCATCGCGACGGTGGTTGCGACGATCGTGCTGTGGTTCGTGCTGGACGGAATGAACGTGTTCGGTGCGGTCGAAGACTTCCTGATCGAACTGAACGCCGAGCGCTTCCTGTCGCTGATGGAATACGTGAGGCTGCCGCGAGTCGTGTCATATGCGACCATCCTCGGCGTGGCGAACGTCGTTATTTTCACGGCGATCTCCGCGCTGGTGGCGCTGCTGCACAACCTGATTGCCGCGCTGGTCGGCGGCGTTCGGGTGTCGCTGATGGATGAGTGAAACCTCTCGTTTATAAGGGTGCCGCGGGTTTGCCCGGGGCTGGGCACGGCATGTAGAGTTTTCCATTGTTGTAGGGCCTATAGCTCAGTTGGTTAGAGCGCAGTCCTGATAAGACTGAGGTCGATGGTTCGAGTCCATCTAGGCCCACCACCGGCAGAGATTGGCGGGGAAATGGCGAAAGCTCTATGCAAGGTCTTGCTTCTTGGAAGCGTGGCCGTGGGAGTGGTTGTCATTAGCCGCGTGATCTACGACCTGGTGGACAGTGATATGGTTTGGCATCCGATCGAGGATCGGAGCTGAACGGGTTCACTCCGGGTTTCCGGGGCGGGCACGCTGCGGGGCTTGACTGGTTTGGTCAAGGTCGTCCCGGCGGTGAAACTGAATAACAACTTAGGGGCCATGGCGCAATTGGTAGCGCACCTGCTTTGCAAGCAGGGGGTTGGGGGTTCGAGTCCCCCTGGCTCCACAATTGAAGACTTACTAGAACTCCCGACATGGTTCGAGTTCGGTTCCTCCGTCATCCTGCGCGGAGGGCGAAGCCCGGAGTCGCAGGATCCATCACTGTGCGAGTCGCCAGCAGCGATGCTGAACGGTTTCGCTAATCGGATGCTGGCTCTTTCGTCCTCGCTGATGTCGATGCCGTCGGTGAAGGTCTGATTGGCGAGGCGCTTGCCCTGTTCGTCGCTTCGTGCGTACAGATGGGCGCAGTCGACCAAGAGCCGGAGCGCTGCCGGGATCTGTTTGCGGGGGCCTTCATGCTGGTCGTGTTCGTCGCTGATGCGGCGGTCGATGTCTGCGAGCCCGATGCGGATGCGGTCTTGGTGACGTTTCAGGGTGTCGAGGTCGATCGCATCGGCGAAGTGCGCGGCGAGGATCTTGTCGCTCTCGTCCTGCAACCGTCTACGGTTCGCAGCTAATTCTGCGAGTTCGGCGCCCCGTGCGGCGAGGCGTTCATCGAACGCGGCCTCGACCTTCGACGCCAAGCTTGAGTAGCGTGCTTCCGTGATCGAGATGCCCTGGTAGCAGTCGGCGACGAGCTGTTCTGCGACCCCTACGGGCACTGCCCGGCGGGTGCAGGTGTTGCGCTTCGAGGCGCGCCCGGAGCAGACGTAGTAGGCGTACCGTACGCCTTGTTTGTTCGCGGGGAAGTCGAGTTGCATCCTTGACCCGCACGCGCCGCAGAACAGAGACCCTTTTAGGTAGTGGTCGTGCTTGCGGCGGCGTTCGGAGGCGATCTTGCGGGAGTCGAGCAGTGCCTGTACTTATTGCCAGGTGTCGAGGCTGATCATCGGTTCGTGCGTGCCGGCTTGTTCGGCGCCTTTGTAGCGGACGATGCCGATGTAGTAGGGGTTGCGCAGCAGCTTGAAGAACCCGGAACGTGCAACCGGCCCCGAGGGGCGTTGCGGTGTCGGCACGGTCGTGAGGCCGCGCGCGGTAACCTCGGCGAGCAGGTCGACCACGGTGCGATCGCCGGTCGCGTACTGCTCGAATACCTACCGGATCAGCGGTGCCCGTTCTGGGTCGATGTCGACGGTGCGGTACTCGCGGCCCTGCTCGTCCTTCTTGCGCACATTCAGATAGCCGATAGGTGCCCGCATCGGAGTGCCGCCGGTGGCGAACTTCTGGCTCAGGCCTTTCGTAACCTCGTTGGCGAGGTTCTTCGAGTAGAACTCGGCGATGCTCGACATGATGCCGTGCAACAGCGTGCCGGACGGAGTTTCATCGATGTTCTCCGTCGCCGAGACGAGGGTGACGCCTGCGGCCATGAGCCTACGGTGGATCTCGACATCGTCGAGGCGGTTGCGTGCGAGTCGGTCGACCTTGTGCACGATGCAGTACGTGACTTGGTGGGATTCGACGTATTCGAGCATCTGTTGCAGGTCGGGGCGGTTCGCCGAGCGTGCGGACTTGCCCGCGTCGGCGAACTCGGCGACCACGCGCGCATCCAAGGAAGCGGCTTTCTTGGTATTCGCTTCGCGTTGGGTGGGGGGCGAGAACCCTTCGTCACGTCCGCCTTTGGAGGCGTGCTCTTTGGTCGAGGCGTGCTGGTAATCACCGCCGTCGCCGCGGGGATTGAGGGGGTCTCGGTGTTGGGTGCTATGAGTGTCATTGCTTCTCCTTATGGTGTTGCGGCGTTGGTTCGGTCGGTCTGTGGTCGGAATATTCTCGCGCTTTGCTGGCGCGGGCCTCGGCTTCTTCGGTGTGGAGTTGGTTGGCGAGATGCAGCACGAGGGTGACGAGGCGGCGCATGTCGGGTTCTTTCCGCACGCGAGGTGAGGTTGAGGTCCTGCGCCCAGTGCTTGTGGTGCGGAGGTGATGCATGGAGACAAGGTGCACCTCCCCGAACGCGGCATGGTGCCGTCACTCTCAGATCGCTCGCAGCTGGGGGCGATTGTCGTTGCCAGTGTCTTCTTGCTGGCGGGCTGCTCGAAGTCGGTCGACGAAGATGTTGCCGCCAGCGATAGCGGTGAAGAAAACCTCGGCCTGCGCATCCGTGAGTTCAGAAGCGATCTGGTCAAGGTCGAAGCGCTTCCACTAGTCGGTCGTGTCTTCCCAGATCAGTACGAACGCCCGTGTTGGAAACTGCCCCGCGTGAACCGGCCGTACCGGGCGGGCACGGCGTTTTCGCTTGCGCTTTTCTCGTTCCTCCGCTCGAACTCGGGCGAGTGCCTCTGACGCGAGTCGTTCCAGTTCCGCTTTCGCTCGTTCGCGCAATTCCGCAGGTTGGGCCGTGTCAGTGGTGATCTTCTCCAGGTAGCCGATCTTGTCGAACGTCGTATAGGAGAAGCTTCCTGGAACCATTGCTGCGGCACGCTCCCGCGTTATGCCGAGCGGCCCAGCCAGCGGTGCTGGTAAATGTGCAGCACCGTCGCTACCGGGCTGGTGTTCGCTGCTGAACCGCGTGGATTGCTGTCGGCGGGCGGCATCCTGAGCGAGCAGTTCCTTGAGCTCGCGGTATAGAGCAGCCGCCTCGAGCGGAGTGAGCGGCTTGTGCAACACATTGTCGTCTTGCTCGGCGAGCAGGTCGAGCTGGCTTAGATTGGTGCGGTGTCGATTCCCCACCTGGATCGAGGCGACAGAGCGCTCCAGCTCGATAGCACCCTTCTGGTGACTCACCACCGATCACCGCCCGGCATCGGGAGCCGCGAGCGAAAGCCGCGAAACCAACAAATCGTCATCGAGCAGGGCTTGGATCGTCTCGCCCATCTGCAGCCGCAACGGCACGCCCCGGCCGAGTGCGGTCATTGCATAGACCGGCTCGGGTCTTCCGAGCAGTACCCGCAAGAGCATCAGCCACGATTGCGTTGGGATGTCGAGCAGAGCACGGGCATGCCTCTCTTGTCGCAGGATCTCGTAGGCGGATCTTCGAGAGCCCGCCCAGGCCAGGCAGTCTCACACGTGCTCTACCCCACCGCGGGCGGTGTCGACGCGCCAACTGAGCAGAGTGACGAGTTCGATCGCCTGCTCGACCGCCGACCGAACGAGAGCCTCTATCTCGGTTTGAACTACGAGCTCGTCGTCTCCCGGGTGGTCAGGGGAGGAGAACAGCGGATGGTCGTCGGTGAGTGGGGTGGCGCGCTCGCTGAACCGCGTTGGATCGTGCAGCTTGGAGATGTGCGGGCGTCGAGCCTGATGCACAGAACAGAGCAGCCCCTGAGCTCGTCTCTCGTAGACGCAGGTGACCCGCACCGCATGGGTGATCACCGCCCAGGAATCTCGCACCTCCCGTACCACACGAGTCCGCATCACATCGAAGGCCGCGGAGGCAGCCTCCCATGGATCGAGCCCATGCTTTACAGCGAGAGCCGAGTACTTTTGCAAATGTACTCCATGAGTTCGGAGACGATGGGATCGTGCTTCCAAGCATCTGGTTCCTGGTGAAGATGGATCAGAAACTTTCGGAGTTCCTCGCTGCTGAGCAAGTCCTTTTGGACTTGCGCTGTTTCTTCCTGCTGAATATTTCTGGTCATGATTGCGACACCTCCTACGAGGTAGGTGCGCATGCCGTGCCTTGTGTAGTTACTGTTAGACATGGTTCGCCCCTCTGCGCTCGCGTTTTTGAGGGGGATGCGTGAGAAACCACTCGCATGCCAAAGCGCTGCCCACTGCTGAGGGCTGAGGTCACGCGGAAATGCGTTTCGCGAGATCGACGCTTGTTGCATGGCTCGATCAAGCGAGAACGATGACGCTTCATAGCGTGCGCGAAGGATGCCGCCGATCCCACGGCCGCGGCCAGTAAAGACGTCGCGCACAAACCTTTCGTACTGCCGCCGATCGTGAGAATCGACCAAAGGCATTGTGCGGCGAGTAATCACCAGTATCCCGCCATCTACCCCCGGTCGCGGCGTGAAACCGCTGGCCGGGACTCGACCGTGCAATTCAAAGGTGAACCACGGTGCGGTCTGCGCTGTCATCATGGTCATCCCGCCGACTCCAGCGCGCTTCCGTGCGACTTCCCACTGAGTCAGCACGATGGCTTGACTCCACGATGAAGCATTGAGGATCCATCGCAACAGGGGCGTTGTAACGTGGAAAGGCAAGTTACCGACGAGCACCGCTTGGTCGAGTGGTACCTGTAGGGCATCTCGTTGCTCGATGTCGACTTTTGGGAGCTTGCGACGCAGGGCCGCGACCAGGTGCTCGTCAATATCTATGGCCTGCAGTGGGCGACCAAGCCGAGCTAGAGGGATAGTGAGTGCCCCGACCCCGGCACCGATTTCAAGGATCGAGCCAGAAGTAGCCGTGACAAGGCCAACGATCTTGGTGATCGTTGGCTGATGGGTGAGAAAGTTTTGGCCGAGTTCGTGTCGGCCACCGTGCACGGAACGATTCCGCATTTGGCGCTCCTAGGCTGAAGGGAGCACCCCGACGAGGCGTCAGGAAAATTGCATGACTAAAGACGCGCTGCCGAGGTGCAAATGCATCTCGGAGACGGCGCGAGAACGCGGGAAGAATCGCGGGCGCCGTCAGGCGCGGCGGTCACGAATCGTGTAGAAGCCAACTCTCATACCCTCACCGTGATACATGCCCTCAGACCAGCTCTTGAATCAACCGCGCATGAAGCCCCTCAGCCTCCGTAGCTACCAACCAGAACAACTCACCTGACTACTTCCATATGAGCTACCACGCGTCTTGCAGATGTGGGTAAAGCCTCGAGTCCGGACAAATGTCGGTGCTGCGTGAGATCCTCGTTTAGTCAGCGGAGGATACATCCGCGCGGTGAGTGGTCATGCCTTAAAGTCATGGATCGAAGCGAGGTAACTGAGCAATGAACGAAGTTGACGTAGAACAACGACGGGTTTGCTTCTATGGCCTGCACGACTTGGCAGCGGGTGTGCACGCCCCCCGTGCAGCTGAGCTTGCCGCAGAATTCGATCCTGATGCCGTCCTGACGAGTGTCATGGATGCCCTTGAACTCCACAACGTGCAGAAATACCTAGAACATGGACTGCTCCCGAACTCTTGCTCTAAGGAGGAAGCTGGGCAGCTTGTGGAGCAGGTTCCGCAGATTCGTAGTGCCGTTGCGAGGTATTTCGCGTCGATTGATAACGAGAGTGTCGCCGTCCTCGTGGCTGAAGTTGGCTATGAGTTTCACAGTGACCTTCTTGACCTGCTTGGACAGAACAAGGTCTTTGAACGTTGCGATAGTTCGACGGTTCTGGCTGCTCTGAAAGCTGCGAGAGTCCATCTTTCGGAGATGCTGGCCAACAGGAACATTGTGTCTGCGTACGACACGGAGTTGCGGGAGGAACTACTCGCTGAGCCTCGTAATGCCGAGCTTCTTGCCCGAAAGTACTTGGAGAAGGATGAGAAAGCGAAGGTGTACCTGCCACGCAGCTTCACATCCGAGAATGCACGCAATCTAATGGAACGCTACATCGATGATGATGAGGCGAACTCGAATTATCTACGACTAATTTCCACAGCAAAAGACAATGCCCAGGCCGGCATCGACGCCAAACTGAGGCTTCAAGCTAAGCGACGAAATGAAGATCTGGCCGCGAAGTTCTTCGAACAGAATGCTGGCTACAAAACTGGCAGCGAAGTCTCCATCTCTGATGATCAAGACGACCCAGTGGTATCGGAAGTAGATACTTCGGGCGGATCGGTGTGGCGGCATACCTACAGCCGACGATGGCTAGAAGAAACCACCGACAATCCGAGCATTCTGAACAACTTCCAGCATCTGTTTGAGTTCACTGATGATCAAGTGCTTCTGACGCTGCCTTCCTACCACGCGCACTTGGGTGTGATGGAGCGCATAATGGGCGTCACCGGAAACACTGAGTACAAAACTGGTGTCGCTTTTCAAGCTATCGATGCAAGCTCGTTGCTCCAGACCCATATGTATCGTTTGTTCTTAGAATCACATGACATATCCATCGAGGATGTAATCGCATGGTTCTTCGAGAAATATCTCGTTGAAGAGTTCGAAGCAATGAACTTCTCCTTTTCTCCTTCAGCCGGTGACACCTCCTACCTTCAAAGAGTCCGACACCTCTTCGCGGAAATGGAAGGTGCTGCGAACCAGTTCAGCGTGTTCGTCGAGAACGGATACCTCGATCGAGACTTGCTCACTATGGGGGCAGATCGGGTGCGATATAAGGAGTTACCCAGTCTGCTTGAGGGCAAATACCTCTATCCGATAGAAGGCCAGGAAATTGTCGGCGTGATCCACTTATTGTTTTCCGATCAATCGCCGTTGAACTATATTGGAGAAGAATTACAGGGGAGCACAGCAGTTGAACTCTTGTTGCGAAACAGAATCTCGTACACAGATTTTCACAGTTATCAGCAGACCAGCATTGACCATCTGATCCGTCTCGGAGTGCTCCAAGACATTGGTGAACGAATCAAGTTCAGGAGCTTAGATCAACTCGTAGTCCTTTCGGCGCTGTTCAATACTCAAGCGGCGAGTTACTATCGTCTCTCACCTGCTGCACGCCTCGAGGTCGATGATATGGTCGAAAAAGGTTGGCTGACACGCCAGTCCTCATTGCTGACGAACGCCGAAGCCGACTACTTCAATTACTTCCTCAACAGAGTTGGATTTAGTAATGGTCCGAACTTACGCAACAGATACTTGCACGGTTCGCAAGCTCATGCCGACGGCGAAGAGGCACACTTCAACACCTACATCATTACTCTGCGCTTACTCATAGCGTTGGTTATCAAGATGAACGATGATTTTTGCCTTGCTGCTTCTGAGAACTCAGGTGAAACTGCAACCTTGCAATGACTCTATCTTTGGGAAAATATCCACGGGAATATGGTTGTTATGGTTCTCCATTAAGCCGTTCGCACGCAGACATATTTGAGAATGCATGAGCTCCATTTGAGTAGTCTCAGGATCTGTGTTTCCGTGAGTTGCAAGAGGCGTGGCGACTCAAAAATGGGTTCGAGTAGGGGGCGAGCTGGAGGGCATCGCAGGGCACTACGGAAGGAGCCTGCTGGATTCCCAGGATACGAGTGCTGGGTCGTGCAGCCATCGCCTGAAAGACGTGTCGCGGTCCAGCGAGGCGGAGGTGAGCTTTAGTCGTCGCGCACACTAAGAGTCTGTCGTACCTCGGCATCCGAGTTCGATCAGGTTCGGTGTGTCTATCGAACATGTATTCGATACATAGAAGATGATCGGAGCATGACTCGATAGCTCGACGTTTGGCTCCCCGTCTCTCGTCGGCTTCGCTTGAGATGAGAGGAGGTGAGAAATGAGTAAGAACGGTGACTATTCGGTCGTTCCGCGTGGTGACGGCTGGGCGGCTGTTGGGCATGGGAACTCTCGGGCATCGTCTCTTCATGACACTCAGGCTGATGCCTACGCTGCGGCGCGCGGTTATTCTGTGGGTCAGGGCGGTGGCGAGGTGCTAATCCATGGGCGTGATGGGCAGATTCGTGACAAGAACACGATCGCTCCGGCGCGGGATCCGCGCAACATCAAGGGTTAGGCTCTCGTAGGTGCTGGGGCGGCGAAGGGGAAGTCCCCGACCCGGCGCCTATCGGGGGTAGGTACCTTGCTTCTTCTTGCGGCATGGAGTGATAGAACAAAATTATCGTTCGTTCATATATCGACCGTGTGGATGGCCAAAGTCGAGACCATCTGCGTTTGGAGAAGTGAGATGGATGAGAATCACGGTCTCCTCAAAGCAGCCTAAGCGGAGGTAGTTCTTATGTTGGGCGACCGAGAGTCACCCACTCGCTCATTGCGCGAACAAAATCAATGGTTGGGTACTCTCGAATGTCATCTTCAGATGCCCCGAGATTGAGTTCCCGTTCCCAATGCCATTCTTGAAAGTCCTGGTAATCGCGGAGCACTTTTGAAGTGCCGATACGTGCCGCTCCAGCGTGATGAGTAAGCCACCCGTTTACTTTCCGAACAGCTTTCAGATAGTCGCCTTCGTGAGCTTCGATGTCCCAGCCTGATATATCTGAGAGAGACTTCTGAAAGTCATAGCGGGTCTCTTCGAGCACGAGGATGCTCTTGGTTTCAAGAGAGCCATCGTTGAACCGCTTTGCTCCATGATCAAGGCCGAGCTCAAATGGCATATTGAGCCGATAGTATTCACCAGCGTTCGTTGCTTTGCATCTACTCAGATCGTGAATGCCGAACTTAGACTCACGAACAAGCTCAATTATGCGCTCCAGTCGGCCAATCCCATTGTCCGAGTTTTCGGGTGCAAGCCGTGGAAAAAACCCAAGGTCAGTTACGCAGAAAGCTATCGCTTGGAGTATCGGAGCGAAATCATCATCGAACGGACAATTGATGAAGACAGATCGCTCAAATGGCGGGCTGGCCGTGCTCACTAGCCGCGAGGGGGATGCGGATCGGTGCCGTATGAGTTTCGCTCGCGAATTCTGCCGTCACGGCCGTGAATGTAGACCTCAGTGCGTTGGTTTCTGGCTATCTGAGTTGCGGCGCTGATCGCGTCTTGCTGGGTTGTGTAGGTTCGGGTAGCACGAGAAGATCCCGCCTTGCGGACGCTCCAACCGTTGGGCGAAGGAACGACATGCTGGCCCTTCTTGTTACCCATGCTGTCCTCCTTGCTTGATCCGTGGGTTCATTCTACCTGCTTAGGAACGCCAATAACATGGCGGGAATCCTGAGCATCAGGGCCTGTCAGTTGATCCTGCTTCGTGTCTTCTCCCAAACCGTTGCTCGGTGTACGTTGAACAGTCTTGTGATTGACATGACGCTTTCACCGCTGTAATGGTGGTTCGGATTGCGTCCACTTCTTGATCGGTCAGAGGGGTTCGGGCTCGTCTCCTAGGGTTGGTGACCGGCTCAAAAGGATCGACAACGGGCGGCGTACTTCCGGCGGTGGTAACGAGCCTTGTCTGCTCCCAAGCTAAATTCAGCCGCTCGATCCGTTTCCACACGTTCGGCTTGAGTCCACCGACGTTCACCAAAAGTGTCTTACGGGAACACGTTGTATCAGGAGAAGTATCCAGTGGCGGAGTCTGTGTTCAAGCGATGGGACCTGGAGGATCCGTCGACTGTGGCACCTATCTTCTCTGGATGCAGACGTGGAATCTACGTACTGCACTTCTCCAATGGTGAGCAGTACGTTGGCCAAGCGACCGATGTGGTGACGCGATACGCAAAACATCGGCATGGATCAAGGCACCATCGACCGTGGGCAGACATTGTCGCGATTGAGTTCCTTGAGATACCCAACGGTGACCTCCATGGTCCTGAGTACGAAGCGATTCGGCACTACCGATCACAGCACGTTCTGAGGAACAAAACGTTCAACTTTGGACATCTAGAACCGTCAGTCCTAGATCCCTTTGTGCCGGTGGAAGTTCAGCGACACTGGGCGACGGGGCAACCGACATATGACCTGGCTCCGTTCGCTGCAGCCGCACGTCGAGAGGCCGGCCCAATTCCGAAGCTACTCACGAAGCGACGAGGCCAAGAACTGCTCCCCGATGGTCGGAGAGTCTGGGAAGTGGTCATCGATGAGTTGGCACAAGTCGTCATGCATGTGATTCCAAGTGCCGTTGAGACCGAGGGCAGGTTCTGGAGCATTTCCGATTATCCACAGACAGCGGGTGGACGATTCGCAACCCTTAATGCTGGTTGGCTCGAGTTGGCTGCGTTTCCGCGTAGGCAATTTGAGGCTGAGGTAGGCACTCTTGGGCCGAGCAAGGGGCTCATGTGGTTCCTTAACGCCGAAATGGGGACGTTTGTCTACGAGAACGAACTTCCCGAAGACCTGGCTCTCGATGAAGCTGCCGTGATATTGGAAGAGGTCCACGGACTACCTGTGTATTTTGAACGGGATCCGTCGGGATATTCGGTGCCGGTGGATCGCATCTTGATGCCGCTTGGAGCCTTCGGTGCGGTTGCGCTTGGCCCCAACGAACAGCTGGGGGTGCGTCGGCTCGCAATCAATGCCATGAGAGCAGGGTCAGCACGCCTCAACGCACGCAGCAGCTACTCACCAGAACTCACCCGATTGGTCTACCAACGCATCGTTGAGCGTTCTGGTCTCGCACGCACATCATCAAGTACCGTCCAAACGTCTGTAGATGGCGAACTTCCAGATAGCGAAAACCCGGCGAACTGAGGTCGGGGAGGCACCCCGGTGGAACGTTGGTTTTGGAGACTCAAATCATCTTCTTGCGCTCCATGTACCTGAAGGCGATGTACCCGAGGATGATCGGCGCGTAGAAGGTGGCAATTCGATAGCCCACGGCGATCGTCACGCCTTGCGCGGTCGGTACGCCCACCATGGCGAGGCCCGCCGCGAGTGACGCCTCGACGGTTCCGATTCCGCCGGGGGAGGGCATCATTCCGCCGATGGTCTTGAAGATTAGGTAGGTGGCGGCTGCTTTCCACCAGTTCACCTCTGCCCCGAATGCCAGTATCGCGAAGAGGAAGGAGGACACATCGGCCACTGTCTGCAGAATCGAGGCACCTAGCGCGACAGAGAGTTTTTTCGGATGTTTCAGAGCCCAGACCGCCTCGGGGTAGATGCGGTCCCAAAGGGACTCGGACGAGGAAATCAGCCAGTCTCGCCATCTCTTGACCAGGACGACAAGCATCAATGCTGCTAGCAAGCCCAGCAAGACGAGTCCCACCGTACGCCACGGGACGTGAAGGTCCGGATTCAGGCCGGTGACGATAATGGCACCAACGACGACAACCAGTGACACCATGAACTGCACCAGTTGCGTGAGAATGTTTGCCGCGAGTGCTTGAGCTGTTGTCAGGCCGTTCTTCGTGAGGTAGCGAATGGTCAGGGCGATAGGTCCCAGTCCGGCAGGGGCAGCCACTCCGACGAAAGACGCTGCGACTTGTGCGAGGGTGACGCCCTGAACCGACACATTCTTGTCGGGAGGCGAGAAGACCACAACGGGAATTGCCGCACCCAGCCACGCAGGCATGGCCGCAAAGAAGCACGCTATCAACCACCAGGGATTGGTTTTCTTGAGCGCATCCTCGATTTCGCCGGGGTTAACTGATTTGGCAACGACGTAGACAGCGACCGCCATGAATACGGCAGTAAAGAGGAACCGAGCCCACCCCTTGTTGTACCACTTGGTGGGGGCTTTTTCGGTCGTAGAGTTTGTCGCCGAGCTTCCACCGGACCCCGAAGAGCCCGGCGAGGGACTGTCTGGTTCCTGACTCACGTGCAAGATCCTTGGGCTGGTGCCTGATACTGCTCTAATCATAGGGGTTAGAGCGCGAACACCGGGCATGACGGACGCCGATGGGTGCGAGGAATATGAGTCTCGACCGATGTGAAAGGGCAGCCCGGTTCCAGCTGAACGACAGGTGAATGTCGGTGCTGTCAGCTACCTTTGGATTGTTGTTGTTTGGAGTGCCCGTCGGAACCGCGACGAAGCGATTTGGGGGAAGTATGCCCGTTGGGAACACGAGTGCGGTAGCGGATGCCTAGTACGGACGTGCAGACACGGTGCCGCAGTGAGTACTGCACCCCGCAGGAGGTCGTGAGGTGTTGGTGCGGATTGCGGTTGCGGGCAAACCATGGGTGAACTGCGTATACGAAACTAGCCGAGCGGAATGGACACATTTCAACGGCGGCTTCGTGCTTGCAGCCTGACTGGTGCAAATTGAGAGTGAGTGGTTCGAGCAAGGAGTAGGTAATGGGGTTCCTAAGTCGAATCTTCGGGCGTGACCATCACCCGCACACCCGTTGTCGGGTGATTGGAGATGTGAACGCTCGGGGAGTCAGCCCTAATGTCCAGGGATTGGTGAAGATCTCGGGGACGACGACTTTCAAGAGAGACGCGGCAAACAGTGTTGGAGTCAAGACAGTTGGGTCGCCGCCGGGTTACGGCGTGGAAACCGGGTGGCTGCAGAACGAGTATCTCTATTCAAGTGGGTCCCGCACGATTTCGGTCAAGGTCGAGGGGGTCACGATTGGTTCGCTCCCGAGTTATCTGGTCAATCAGCTCAACTTGAACGACGGTGAGCGGATACAGGTGCCTGTTCAGATCTTCACCTCCGATTCTCCTAAAGGATTCCGTGTGGATGCGTGGACGTGGATCGGCGACACCCCACCTAAATGGGAGTACTCTGTAACGTCGCGGCCACCGGTCACCACCGGCGCTCGCGCTGCCGAACACCACACGCAGGTACAACGAATGGTGGCCGACGCTCTCAAGGGAGGCGGAAACCGCGCCGCAGAGTTCCGGGCAGGAATGGTCGACGGTGCCCACTATCTCGAGTTAATCGAACCCATAAAGCAACTCAAACGTGAGAGCAGGTTGGATGAGGCACTTGCCTTGGCTTATCAAGCGATTGAAGGTGCTGAGCGTTCCGCGAGGGCAGATCAGAAGCGCGGCATTAGTGTTGAGCCCGCGCCCTGGTACACAATCCAAGCTGCGATCATTCATAGAAAACTCAAACAGCGTGAGCAGGAAGTGGCAGTTCTCGAAAGGTGGTTGTGTGCGACACCCAAGTCGCGACGCGAGGGCAGTAAAGTCGCTGAACGATTGGCCAAGCTCAAGAAGTGAGTCAGCGGGGCACCTGAGCTGGAGCTGTCTCCGTCCCATCACTGAAGGCGAGTGCCAAAGTGCTATCGGCGTGGTTGGTGAGGGTGTACCAGAGGTGGGGGTGAACTCGATCCGGTTCGGGTCTACTTTGACGACGCCTTGCATGTAGGTGAAGACCTGCATGCCGCCTGCGTTTTGAAGGGGGAAACGAAATCGATCCTCTTTACCGGGCACGGTCTCGCACTGCTTTACTGTAATTGTCGTACCCGTGAGCGGGCGCGAAATCTTTGTCGCAGAACAGGACACGACCGCCCTCTTCAATGGTGCGGATGGTCCGGAATACCGGAGCGAACACGACCAATACTGGGAAAAGTAAGAACCGCCAGCGTCCAGCGAGAGATCATTTGTACGGCTAGGAGATATGGCCATTTCGGGTTGAGTATCGGAAGGGGCCTAGGACGGTTTGCCGTGGTGTTTCGGGGGCTGTGATGAACGTTTCGTACGATGATGAGTAGCCGCAGGTCGTGGCAGCGACATCTCCGAGGATGGGTTTGTACACCAAGGCGTTGTGTGCTTTGGGGTATCCGTCCGGGCATGCTTTGCATGACTGAGTTCGGGGAAGCAGGCCGGGCCCGAAGCAGCAGGTGATGAGGCGCTCGCTAGGACAGTAATCGTGGGAGTTCAAAGCCGCGTCCATTGAGCGAGTGTGGGCGGGTGGCGATGTGCTCGAGGTTAGCGAGGACCTGAAGATGACGACGTGCGTGTTGCTGGACAAGTGGGTTCAGTGGCGGCGGAAAACGGCGAATGGGTTCTGATGAGCAAACGAGAAAAGTGCGACGCTGATGGGTTCGCGGCCTGCGTCCTGCTGGAAGCATCCCTGCTGGAGGCCTCGTAGGTGCTGCGCAGTTGCCGACACGTCCTGATAATGAGCCCAGATCGGAGTGACCATGGTTCTTCTGTACCTGCCTCATCCCGAGCGGTTCTGGTTGGCCAGCATTAAGGACTTCAGCGAATTGTGTGATCCTGACGTAAAGAATGGAAAGCTGCGCCACCTGGACCGATTCGGCATCAACTGGACTGCCATGGCCAACGCCGCACAATACAACGGTCAGCGGGTCATCAACCGAGATGTGTACGTCGATGAGGGCGGAGTTCAGGTGTTCGAACTCGATGTAAGCAGTCTCGGCGCCACTGAAGCTCAGATCGTACAGTCTTGGTTTTCCAAGATGATTGAGTGCCCGCGCGGCGATCCCGGAGATGCTAAGCCGTCGAATGGTCGACATAGACTCTGGACCTCTTGGACCGCATGCTCTTCGGCGCTACTCCCGATCCACTCTGACTTCTTGACCTACGAGGACCAGATCCCATATGTGCCGAGAATGCGTGAGACACTGAAGTTCGACGCAACTCGGGTGCTTGGCCGGTGTTCCGAGGCAGTTGCTTTGTCGTCGCCGCTGTCAGCTACCTTTGGATTGTTGTTGTTTGGAGTGCCCGTCGGAACCGCGACGAAGCGATTTGGGGGAAGTATGCCCGTTGGGAACACGAGTGAGTCACAGCGCGCTGAGTTGCACAAGACGATTTGGCGGATTGCCAACGATCTGCGCGGCAGTGTCGATGGTTGGGATTTCAAGTCCTATGTGCTGGGCATGTTGTTCTACCGATTTGTCTCGGAGAATCTGGCGGCTTTCATCAACGCGGAAGAACACGCGGCCGGCAATGCAGGGTTCGATTACGCGATGTTGTCGGACGAGGACGCAGAGTACGGACGTGTAGACACGGTCGCTGAGAAGGGCTTCTATATTTTGCCGTCCGAGCTGTTCCAGAATGTCCGCGCCCGGGCGCCCCGCGATGTGAACCTGAACGAGACTTTGGAGCGCGTCTTCAAGAATATTGAGGGCTCGGCGGTGGGCACCGACAGTGAGGGTGATCTGAAGGGCCTGTTTGACGACCTCGATGTGAACAGTTCCAAGCTCGGTAACACGGTGGCGCGTCGCAATGAGAAGCTGGTGAAGCTCCTTGATGCGATCGGTGACCTGCCACTCGGCGATCTCAAGGACAACTCGATCGACCTGTTTGGGGACGCATACGAGTACCTCATGCAGATGTATGCCTCTCAAGCGGGCAAGTCGGGCGGTGAGTACTACACCCCGCAGGAGGTCAGTGAGGTGTTGGCGAGGATCGCGGTTGCGGGCAAATCACGGGTGAACCGCGTCTACGACCCAGCGTGCGGGTCGGGTTCGTTGCTGTTGAAGTTCGCCAAGCTCTTGGGCAAGGACAATGTGGGTGGGTTCTTCGGTCAGGAGATTAACCTGACGACGTATAACCTGGCGCGGATCAACATGTTCCTCCATGACGTGAACTATGAGAGGTTCGATATTGCCCATGGAGACACACTGGCAGACCCGCAGCATTGGGATGAGGAACCTTTCGAAGCGATCGTGTCCAATCCTCCGTACTCGATCAAGTGGGAGGGTGACGCGAACCCATTGTTGATCAATGATCCACGGTTCGCACCGGCCGGGGTACTGGCCCCGAAGTCGAAGGCCGACCTGGCTTTCACGATGCATATTCTATCGTGGCTAGCGGTCGATGGAACGGCGGCAATCGTTGAGTTCCCCGGCGTCCTCTACCGGGGTGGAGCGGAGAAGAAGATCCGCAAATACCTGATCGACAACAACTATGTTGACGCAGTGATCCAGCTGCCTGCGGACCTGTTCTTCGGCACCACGATCGCGACGTGCATCATCGTGTTGAAAAAGTCCAAGAAGGACAACTCGGTGCTGTTTATCGATGCTTCGGAGCAGTTCAAGCGGGTGGGCAACAAGAACAAGTTGCAGCCTGAGAACCAAGACTGGATTATCGACACCCTTACGGTGCGCGAGGACATTGAGTACAAAGCACGTCTGGTCCCAAACGAGGAGATCGCGCAGAACGACTACAACATCGCGGTCTCCAGCTATGTTGAGGCCGAGGACACTCGTGAAGTCATCGACATCAAGGAACTCAATGCGGAGATCGCGCGCATAGTTGCCCGTCAAGCCGAGTTGCGCATTTCCATTGATGCGATTGTTGCGGACTTGGAGGGTGGCGCCGCATGACGGACGAGGAACTAGGGGAGGTGATCCTCTACCGGCGCGACGATGGTGCACCGGCGTTGGAAGTGAAGCTTGAATCAAAAACGGTGTGGCTGAGTCAGCAGCAGATCGCCGAGCTGTTCCAGACATCGCGTGAGAACATCACCATGCACTTGAGGAACGTCTTTGATGAAGGCGAGCTTGATCCGAAGGCAACTAGTAAGGAATTCTTACAAGTTCGACAGGAGGGGTCGAGGACCGTCCGCCGACAGGTCCTTCACTACAACCTGGATGCGATCATCTCCGTCGGCTACCGCGTCAAGAGCAGGATCGCCACCCAGTTCCGCATCTGGGCGACCGAGCGTCTGCGCGAGTACCTGATCAAGGGCTTCACGATGGATGATGCGAAGCTCAAGAACTTGGGCGGAGGCGCGTATTGGCGGGAGCTACTGGAGCGCATCCGCGACATCCGCAGCAGCGAGAAGGTGCTGTACCGGCAAGTGCTCGACCTGTACGCGACCAGCATTGACTACGATCTGAAGGCCGAGGAATCCGCGGAGTTCTTCAAGATCGTGCAGAACAAGCTGCACTACGCCGCCCACGGACGCACCGCCGCCGAGGTCATCGCAGCCCGCGCTGACTCGACCAAACCAAACATGGGACTGACGTCATTTGCTGGAATCCGACCGCGCAAGTCTGACATCTCGGTGGCGAAGAACTACCTCGACGAGACCGAGTTGAAGAAGCTCAACACTCTAGTCTCGGCATACTTCGACGCGGCTGAGTTCCGCGCCCAGAACCATGAACCTACGTATATGAAGGATTGGCTCGCCCACCTCGATCGGCTCATTGTTGCGATGGATGCGCAAACACTTCCCGGTGCCGGAAGCATCAGCCGCCAGCAGGCTGTAGCTCACGCCGAAGGTGAGTACGCAAAGTACCGTGCCCAACTCGACGCGGCACCGTCCGAGGGTGAAGAAGCATACCTAGAGACCATCAAGCGCGCTCAGCGCAAGATCGAGGGCAAGCAATGAGCCGCATAGATGAGTTGATCGCAGAATTCGCGCCCGGCGGTGTGCACTTCAAGCTGCTCGCTGACTGTGTGGTTGAAAATCTCGGCGGTGGTACGCCCTCGAAGGCGGTATCGGAGTTTTGGGGTGGCACGATCCCCTGGGCCTCCGTCGGTGACATTACGCAGTCTGTGCTTGCCCTGACTTCGACCCGTCAGGCTATTTCAGAGTTGGGGCTTCAGAAGAGTTCAAGCAATCTGATACCCGCTGGCTGGGTGATCGCCGCAGTGAAGATCGCGCCCGGTGAGCTAAGAGTGCTAGAAACTCCGGTCGCCATAAATCAGGACATCCGAGGCCTGCGTCTGGCCGACGACCTTGACCCCTATTTCCTCGCTTATTACTTCAAAACGGTTAGCGTTGTCGGCAACGGCACGATTGTGAAGGGAATAACGAACGCGGAACTAGGCAAGATTCGAATTCCCGTGCCGCCGCTCGAAGTACAGCGGGAGATTGTGAGAATATTGGATCAGTTCACTCAGCTGGAGGCTCGACGCCGCCAGTATGAGCACTACCGTGATCAACTGTTGACTTTCCGCGAAGCGGTGGGGGTCCGGTGGATACCGATGGGTGAACTTGGCACGATCTTCCGAGGCAAGCGGTTCACAAAGGCCGACTACGTCGCCGAGGGTGGTATTGGTGTCATCCACTATGGAGAGATTTACACGCACTATGGCGTGTCGGCTTCTCGCGTGAAGTCTCGGGTGCGTAGTGACATGGGGTCATCTCTGCGGTACGCCACCAAGGGAGATGTCGTGTTGACGGACGTCGGTGAGACAGTCGTCGATGTCGGAAAGGCTGTCGCCTGGGTCGGTGAGGAGGACGTGGCCATTCACGACCACTGTTACGTGATTCGTTCTGGCATCAACGCCACATACCTTGCATATGTGATGAGTACCGCTGCATTCACGCGGGAGAAAGGTAAGCATATTGCTCGGACTAAGGTAAAGACTTTGCTACTCGACGGTTTGAAGAGGATTGTTGTCCCGATCCCGTCACTTGATGAACAGGAACGTATCGTCGAGATCCTCGACAAGTTCGACGCGCTCGTGAATGACCTGAGCATTGGCCTTCCTGCCGAGTTGGCTGCGCGGCGCAAGCAATACGAGTACTACAGAGATCGGTTGCTGACGTTCAAGGAGGCTGTGTGATGTCATCTTCGTTGCGCAAGTATGATCCGATTGCGGTTTCTGCGGAGAGCACGGTTGTCGCCGAGTATGTCCCGGATGTCAGCACTGAGACGGCGTATCAGTCAGAGGCTGCGCTTGAGGCCGAGATGATTCGCCTGCTGCAGTCGCAGGCCTACGAGTACCTTCCAATCACCTCGGAGGAACAACTCGTCGCGAACTTGCGGACCCAGCTTGAGGTCCTCAATCAGATTACGTTCAGTGATGTGGAGTGGGAGCAGTTCTTCAACGAGAAGATCGCGGGCAAAAATGACGGGATCGCCGAGAAGACCGTGCGCATCCAGGAAGATAATGTTCAGCTTCTGCGCCGTGATGACGGTTCAACGAAGAACATCACTTTGCTGGATAAGAAGAACATTCACAACAACCGCCTCCAGGTGATCAATCAGTACGAGATCGGCCAAGGTGAGGGAGGAGCGACCTACGCGAATCGTTACGATGTCACGGTTCTCGTCAACGGCCTGCCGATGGTTCATGTCGAGTTGAAGCGTCGCGGCGTTGACATTCGCGAAGCCTTCAACCAGATCAACCGATACCAGCGGGATAGCTTCTGGGCGGGCAGTGGCCTGTTCGAGTACGTCCAGTTGTTTGTGATCAGCAACGGCACGTTGACGAAGTACTACTCGAACACGACTCGTAACTCGCACCTGAACGAGCAGAAGAAGCCTTCGAAGGGACGTAAGACCTCGAACTCCTTTGAGTTCACCTCTTGGTGGGCTGATGCGCAGAATAAACCGATCCAAGACTTGACCTCGTTCGTGAAGACTTTCTTTGCGAAGCACACGCTGTTGAGCATCTTGACCCGCTACTGTGTGCTCACCGCTGACCGTTCGTTGCTGGTGATGCGCCCCTACCAGATTGTGGCGACGGAACGGATCTTGCAGAAGATCAATTCCTCGACCAACTACAAACAGTTGGGAACGCCTGGTGCTGGTGGGTATGTGTGGCACACGACCGGGTCGGGTAAGACTCTTACCTCGTTCAAGACGGCGCAACTGGCCTCCAAGTTGCCGTCGGTGGACAAGGTGTTGTTCGTCGTGGACCGCAAAGACCTGGATTACCAGACGATGCGGGAGTATGACCGGTTTGAGAAGGGTGCGGCGAACTCAAACACCTCAACGGCGGTACTCAAGCGTCAGTTGGAGGACCCAAACGCCCGCATCATCATTACGACGATTCAGAAGCTCTCGAACTTCATTGCGGCGAACAAGGGACACGAGATCTATTCCGGTCATGTGGTGTTGATCTTCGACGAGTGTCACCGCTCCCAGTTCGGTGACATGCACACAGCAATCACGAAAGCATTCAAGCGCTACAACCTGTTTGGATTCACGGGCACCCCGATTTTCGCAACGAACGCTGGCAGCGGTGGAGACCCAAATCTGAAGACCACCGAGCAGGCGTTTGGGGACAAGCTGCACACGTACACGATCGTGGATGCGATCACCGACAAGAACGTGCTGCCCTTCCGCATCGACTACGTGAACACCATCAAGGTTGGCGAGGTCGCCGACAAGCAGGTTTCCTCGATCGAGACCGAGAAGGCGCTGCTGGATCCCCGTCGGATCCGTGACGTGGTGGCCTACACGCTGGGACACTTCGACCAGAAGACCAAACGCTCATCCAGCTATGAGCATTCGGTCATCACGAACGTTGCTGAATCGACCCGAACTCACAGGCAGGCGGAAGCCCTCAAAGAGAGTCGGCGAGTACGCGGATTCAACGCGATCTTCGCAACAGCATCCATTGACGCTGCTCGCGTGTACTACAACCAGTTCCGGCTCCAACAAGAAGACTTGCCCTCGGACAAGCAACTCAAGATTGGGCTGATCTACTCCTACGGAGCGAACGAAGCCGAAGCTGACGGGATCATCGACGACGAAGCCTTCGACACCAACGCGTTGAGTGGCGATGCGCGCAAGTTCCTTGAGGAAGCGATCCAGGACTACAACGACATGTTCGGCACCAGTTACGACACCACTGCGGACAGGTTCCAGAACTACTACAAAGACTTGTCGCAGCGACTGAAGAACCGTGAACTCGACATGGTGATCGTGGTGAATATGTTCCTCACAGGGTTCGACGCAACTACCCTCAACACCCTTTTCGTTGACAAGAACCTGCGGTCTCACGGCCTGATCCAGGCGTACTCGCGCACCAACCGGATCCTGAACTCGGTAAAGACCTACGGCAATATCGTTGCCTTCAGGAACCTAGAGGATGAAACCAACGCCGCCCTCGAACTGTTTGGGAACAAGGACTCGAAGGGCGTGGTGCTGCTCAAACCGTACGGAGAGTACTACGGCGAGTACGAAATCAGGGTCGAGGAACTTCTCAGCATGTTCCCTTCGGGAGAGCGAATCATCGGGGAGAGTGCCCAGAAGGATTTCATCAACCTCTACGGCGCGATCCTGCGCCTGGAGAATATCCTCACGTCCTTTGACGACTTCGCCGGTCAAGAACTGCTCACCCCGCGTCAGGCGCAGGACTACAAGACTCGGTACTTGGACCTGCACGCAGAGTTCCGCGGGCGGACAGACGCGGACAAGGAACTGATCAACGACGATGTTGTCTTTGAAATCGAGCTGATCAAACAAGTTGAGATCAACGTCGACTACATCCTCATGCTCGTCGAAAAGTACCGCACCGAGCACGGGGACGGGGAAGACAAAGAGGTTCGCGCCCAAATCACTCGCGCCGTCAACTCCAGCCCCAGCCTGCGCAACAAGAGGGATCTCATCGAAGACTTCGTCGACTCCGTTACCGTACACGGCGAGATCGACAAGGAGTGGCAAGCATTCGTTGGTGCCCGACGCGAATCGGAACTCAATCGAATCATCAGCGAGGAGAAGCTAAGAGAAGAGTCAGCGCGCGCCTATGTCAACGCAGCTTTTCGCGACGGAATTCTACGCACCACCGGAACTGCGATCACCCAAGTGCTGCCACCGGTCTCACGTTTCAATCCCGATGCGAATCGAACGCAGACCAAACAGCGAGTGATCGACAGTCTCCAAACATTCTTCGAACGCTACCTCGGACTGACTCCTCGAACCCCGGTCGACTGAGATTCGCCCCCGTCGGGCTCTTGATCCAGCCCGCGGCCTTCCCAGGCCCCGAAGTGAATCCCATCCGAGGTTGTCCATTCACGCCGGCCGTTGCACGATCGACCTAGGCATACAGCACCCGCGGTACTTGGCGAGCCGAAGACGATGTCCCGAACCAAAATTGCATGCTTGCCATCCGGGACAATGGCCCCCTCAGCAAGGAGTTGCTGGTGCTTGGCTCCGTAGGACTGATATGCGCGAATTGTGCTTTGGGCTGTGCCTCTGCCATGCCAGCTGCCAACGATCCTCGAACCCTTGAGTACGGTAAATTCTCCGTCAATCTGCTGGGCTCGTGCGTCAACGCCATGTTTGGGGTTCATCAGCAAGAAGATCGGAGAATCGTCGATCTCTGGAAGGCTGGGCGCTGTTGGCGACGGGCGTGCACGGATCGCGTTGACACCCAGAACGGGAAGTACTATTTGCAGCTGCGCCAGAAAGTAATCCATATCCGACCGATCTGCCTCCGGCAGTTGCGGCGTTGGTGGTCGATCCCGGTTCTCAAGGGAAACCCGGGCGGCATCAGTGGTCAACCCTATTAGGCGCGACTCAAGATACCTGCCGTGGGCCTTCGTGATGTTGCTGTCCTTCGAAGTTACGACAACGACTCGATCCCAGAAGTCCTTCTCACGCTGGTGATAGCGCAGCCGCTCAGCGACGACATCCGCCTCTCCGACATAGCAGCGGGTGTCACCAACCGCTTCCTCATCATCTCCAAGAAGAAAGTAGACGCCAGTTCGTTGAGCCTCGTCGCGTTTCAGCAATTCGCCCAAATCTGATCGCCTTGCTGACAACACATGGCCCGTCCAGTTGGTGATCTCTGCCGTAGTGAGGCCGCCGGGGGTGCCGTCCACGAGGGCCGTCCTGTGTCGACCTCTTCGAGGTGGCACTCCGCCGGATCGAGGAGGGACACCTTATACCTGGACCAACTCAACCAACCGCTCCGCATCCCTCGGCGCCCATCCGGCCCCGGTGTTATCGAAGTACACATACGTATCCCGTCCCTGCTCGCTCCAACCCTCGACCCGTTGTGCCCACTCCGCCAGCACGTCCTCGGCATACTTGCTGAAGTACACTCTCGGCGATCCGTGCAGCCGCACATAAACCAGGTTGCCGGTTGTCTCGCGGTACTCCGGGTGCCGGCCTCCAATGTCCGACATGACCAGCGCGACGTCGTGCTCGCGGAACAGGTCTAGGACATCCGGCGAGTCGAACCCTGTCGCTCGCGGCTCAAGGCTGTAGCGGATCGGTCGGCTGCTGATGTCCGGAATCCCCGGCTCACGCATCACACCACCCATCTCCATTGCTTCCCCATAGGTTGCAGGAAGGGCGGAGAGGAATGATCGAAGTATGTCCTCGTCGTACTTAAGAGAAGGCGGGAGCTGCCAAAGGACCGGCCCTAGCTTCTCTCCCAACGTCAGCACGCCGGAACCGAAGAAGGTTGCCAGGTCATCTTCGACATTCTTCAGGCGGCGCATGTGCGTAATCATGCGCCAGCCCTTGACGGCGAACTGGAAGTCGGAGGGGACAGCGGCCGACCACTTTTCGTAGGTACTCGGGCGGTGCAAGCGGTAGAAGGAACTATTGAGTTCCAGGGTGTCGAATTGCTGGCCGTAGTACTCCAGTTCACCCGAACGAGGAAGGCCCTCCGGGTAGAACTTTCCCCTCCATTCCGGATAGTTCCAGCCGGAGGTGCCGATGTTTATGGTGCCGCGACGGTCGTCTGCATGCGCCGACAGAACATCTGACAGCGTCTCGATTGGTTCCATGGGGTAACTTTGCCACGGCGACCGGCAGGCTACGCGACGAACTGCGTCGCGCCCGTCTATTATCGATATGACATTGCAAAAACATACCGTGAAGACGAGGAGGCCCACGTGGACATCGAAGTTAATAAGGAATCGTTCGAGTACGCGAAGTACCTGATCAACGACGGTCGTTTCGTCGCGGACAAAGGAGATTGGACTGAGGTCAACCCCGACACTGAGGCGCAGGATACCTATATTCACGAGGCCGGCATGAAGGGCTACGCGAAGTGGCACTTGGGTATCAAGCAGGGTGGCTCCTACGAGAACAAGTCGACCTACAGCTTCCCCTACGGCGACTTCAAGGTTGTGCACCGTGCTGGCCTTCTTGCCGCTGAAGAGCGAGCACAGCAGTACGAACACCTAGCCGTGCGCGATGCTGCGCGCGAACTTCTGACACTACTGGACTCCAAGAGCAGCGGACAGGACTAGTAGGCGGATGGAGACTAGTAACCGTATAGGTGGTTAGCCCGCTTTGTGGGTGCTCATTTTGGGGTGAACTGCCCATGGGTCGGTTGGCTCTGCTGGATTGACCTTTGAGGACTGGCCACAGCAGATTACTCGCAGCTTCCATCCATCTATCACTTGGAGGCAGATCTTCCCCACCTTGGTCACTAAGTCAGCACGAGTTGAATCGCGCCTCAGGTCAGCCCAGCATCGTAATTATTAACGCCGATATAAGGTGTGGATGCTGGATGAGCAACTTGGATAACCTGACGAAAGGCATGCTCAGTCCACTTGAAGTAAGTAAGCTGGGGGGAGTCCTAGACCCGGCGGACACCGGGTCGTGCCGATCAGCGGGGCCGACTCCAATCGCAACAACTCGACGATGAGGATGAACTTGCGCTCTCAATCAGCGATATTCGTTGATGCTGGCTACCTGATAGCCGCAGCGGCGACACGACTTACAGGTTCGTCTCTGCGAAGAGGCGTTGATGTCGATTACGAACAACTCGTGCAGAAACTCATTGAGTTGGTCGAGGGCAAGGATCGCCTTCCTCTTCTCCGTGTGTACTGGTATGACGCGGGGAAAAACAGTCAACCAGACTCCGATCAGGAAAGGGTCGCTGGGCTGTCACGCGTAAAGCTCCGCTTGGGGCGCGTCGGGGTCGAAGGTGAGCAAAAGGGCGTTGATCTGCGCATTGGCTTGGACATGGTGGGTCATTCACGCAACGGTGCGGTAGACACGATTTATCTGCTTTCCGGCGACGATGACCTCACGGAAGCCGTCGAGGAAGCCCAAGCCCAGGGAGTTCAGGTCACTGTCCTCGCGGTACCTGCGAAGTCAGGTAATCCGCACGGCGTCAGTCGGCACTTGGTGAAGGCCGCTGACGGCGTCGAGATCCTGCCGGTCGACATCATTGATGGCTGTTTCGCGGTCAAGAGGCTGATTCCTCGTCAGCCTTCCAAGCCTGCGTCCTCGCACATTCCGACGCCAGCGGACTTGGCGCGGCGCGGACCCTCGGGCCTCATTCCCAAACCCAACGTTGTATACAGCGCCACGCGTGACGCGAGGCCATATATTGCGCCTGAATACCAGCACGATTCCGCCGAGCTCAAAAGAGCAATTAAGCGCGTTGTAAGAAAGGCCTACAATGCGTGGCTCGGCACGGCCGGCATCGACCAAAAGCACGAAATGGTACGAGGACGCCCGACGATTCCTCGCGATCTTGATCGAGCCTTGCTGGTGGATTTGTCGGAGGCCCTTGACGATTACTACCTAACTGATGACATCCGAGTCGACCTGCGTGCCGCGTTCTGGGACGCAGTCAATGAAACGAACGGCTACTGAGGAAAGATTCGTCGTGGCTTCGGTGGGGCCGCGACGGCCGTGGGAGCACCGGACGTGTGCTCACTCTCAGGCTTCACTTAGGTTTAGCCCAGGAATACCGGCTACCGTAGAGGTGTTGGTTATATTCGGCTCTTCATTTTGCGAAGGGCACCCCTCGTTCTAGGAACACTTCACATGAAACTTCCCAAGAAACTTATTGCCACGGTTGGCGTCTGCGCGGCGCTGGTTCTGGCAGGTTGCTCAAACAATGCTATCGATGACCCGACTTCTGCTGACAACGAGGCCGCTCAGAGTGGCGACGACTCACTCGTGGATCAGACGGGAGGAGAGTGTGACGCCATCCTCAGCGGGGAGGAAGCCCCTGAGCCTGGTAGCGAAGAGGCCGACGAGGCCGCCTCAATGGCAGCCCTCGAATCGGTGAACCTGCGCGACATCGACGGGGCTCCAGTACTGACTTACGATGCTCCGCTGCCGATCACCACTGAGGTGGTCCACGTTGCCGATGAGGGCGACGGTGAGGCACTGTCTGTCGGACAACTCGTGACATTCAACTATATGGTGTGTGACATTGTCACCGGTGAGAAGATGTTCTCCACCTGGGGCAAGGATGGTGCGGAGAACAACCCGATCGACGTCGCGATCTCCGAGCAGAACTTCGGTCCGATACTGACTCAGGCCCTTGAGGGAGTAAAAGTTGGCAGCCGCCTACTGTGGGGTCAGGCGGGTCTCTCCGCAGACATGAGCTACACCGGGGCGGCTCAGAACGGCTACATCTACGTGATGTCACTGGAAAGTGCGCAGACGATTCCGGACTCCATTGAAGGTGAGATGATCACACCTGATGATGCGTCTCTGCCCCTTATCACCATTGAAGATGGTGTCCCCGCCGTGTCGGTTCCGGACACATTCGTGGACCCGACCGAGCTGGTTGTCGTTCCGCTGATCGAGGGCACCGGTCCCGTTGTTGAATCCGGCCAGACCGTTGCGGTCAAGTACACCGGGTGGTTGACGGATGGAACGCAGTTTGACTCTTCTTGGGATAGGTCAGCTCCGGACAACGTGTTCATGTTCGGTCTTGGTAGCGGCCAGGTCATCCCAGGTTGGGAGCAGGCGGTAGCGGACCAGAAGGTTGGAAGCCGACTGCTGGTAGTGGTCCCTGCGGATCTGGGATACGGCGAAAACGAAGCCGGAGAGATCCCGGCGAATTCCACGTTGATCTTCGCTATCGATATCCTCGCCGCGTACTAGTAGATACAAGTGCGAGCTTAGGTCTCCAGCAGGCCGGGCACAGCCTTGGTGCGTAAGCGCCTGGGCTGTGCCCGGTTCTGTCTGAGGATCCGGTCCATCGCGGTGACTGGACGGCGAGTGGACTTGCGGGTCTGTCCAGGGGCGACGCTTTCGAACCGACTCCATTGAGGGGTAGTGCCGGTCATCTATCAGGCCGTATGTGTGTCCATTTCGCCCATATTGTGTTTCGTCCCACGGCAAACCACCTTGCTGACATATACCCCGGGGGGTATATTCGTCGGTATGACAACTCTGGAAATTACCAGCGAAAACGTTGACCAGACCATAGCCGACAATGACATTGTGCTCCTGGACTTCTGGGCAGCGTGGTGTGGACCTTGCCGCAGCTTTGCCCCGGTCTTCGAGCGCGCTTCTGAAGCGAACTCGGACATCGTGTTTGGGAAGGTTGACACTGAGGCTCAACAGGCGCTCTCGGCTGAGTTCAGCATTACCTCCATCCCCACCCTGTTCGCGTTTCGCGAGGGGATCCCGGTCTTCGCCCAGCCCGGTGCACTTCCGGCACCTCAGCTTGATGAGCTGATCAAGGCGATTCGCGGACTCGACATGGAAGAGGTCCGCGCTCAGATGGCCGCCCACAACCACGGCGACCACAATCACGCCTGATCAAGCCCGCGACTTCCACAGGAGAACCAACCGAATGGCAAATGGAAACCCTAGGCGAATCGTCGTAGTCGGCGGTGTTGCTGGCGGAATGAGTTGTGCAGCGCGCGCTCGCCGCTTGGATGAATTCGCTGAGATCATCGTCCTGGAGCGTGGTGAGCACGTCTCGTTCGCGAACTGCGGCCTGCCCTACTACGTGGGAGGAGAGATCACCGATCCCGCGAAGCTCCTGGTTCAAACCCCGGAGCGACTGAAGGCAGCCCTCAACCTCGATGTTCGCACCGGACACAACGTTGTTGGCTTGGACCCGATTGCACATGAAGTGGTAGTGGAGACCGAGAGCGGCACCGAGCGCATTGCCTATGATGACTTGGTTCTGTCCCCGGGTGCCTCAGCTGCTAGGCCACCGATCGAAGGTTTGGACTCTCCGCGAGTGCGCACTCTCCGTACGGTTGACGATGCCCTCGACCTACGCGAGGCGGTCGATGGCGGCGCATCCCGGGCAGTGGTCCTTGGTGCCGGGTTCATCGGGCTGGAGGCTGCCGAAGCGTTCGCTCAACAGGGCATTCAGACAACTCTGGTGGAGTTTGCCGGGCAGGTCCTCCCTCCGCTGGACTCCGAGAACGCCTGGCTGGTCCAGCAGGAGCTCGCCCGCCTGGGTATCGATGTTCAGACGGGCAAAGCCGCTACCGCGATTGAGCACGGTATGGACGAGGACGTAGTGGTCCTCGACGATGGCACCCGAGTTCCTGCCGACACGATTGTTCTGGCCACGGGTGTTCGGCCTGATACGCAGGTTTTTGAAGAAGCCGGAGTCATCTGTGAACGAGGTGCAATCGTTGTTGACGAGCACGGACACACTTCCTTGGAAAATGTGTGGGCTGTTGGCGACGCGACCCTGAGCACCGACCCGGTCACCGGCATTCGCCGTCCGGTTGCATTGGCCGGCCCCGCTAACCGTGCGGGCCGTCAGGTTGCGGATGCGATTATCCGGCCGGAATCTGCTCGTCCAATCCCGCAACCTCTGGGTACCGCGATCGTTCGGGTCGGAGATTTGACCGCAGCGATGACCGGCGCAAACCGCGTGGCTCTGGATGCCTCGGGTATCGACTACGAGACCATTCACCTGCATCCCAACCAGCACGCAGGGTACTTCCCCGGTGCGGAGCAGATCCACATGAGTGTGCACTTCTGCGCTGACGACGGGCTCCTTCTGGGTGCTCAAGCAGTCGGTGAGGACGGTGTTGATCGACGCATTGATGTCCTAGCCACCGCAATCCGGTCGGGGATGAACGTTGATGACCTAATCGACCTGGACTTGGCATACGCGCCTCCGTACGGCCAAGCGAAGGATGCGGTGAACCTGGCGGGAATGGTCGGAGCCAATGTCCTGGATGGAACACTGAAGCTCTGGTATCCGGACCAGTTGGAAGAAGCGCTTGAAACGGCGCTTGTTCTGGATACTCGGAGCAGGGCGGAGTACGCGACGGGCTACGTTCCCAACTCATTGAATATTCCTCATACAGAACTTAGGGAGCGCCTAGACGAAGTCCGAGAGGCCGCAGCTGGAAAACCCGTACGAATCCTATGCCAGTCGGGCGTTCGCTCAGCTATTGCGCACAGGGTCCTGGTTCAAGAGGGCTTCGACTCCTCATCCCTGTCGGGAGGGATGCTTTCGCTTCGCGCATTCCTCGGACCCCAAGCCGACAGCGTGCTCCGAACTGCAATAGTGGAAGCAGACTAGATCTGCAAACCCACTGCGAACAGGAAAAACAATGGCCAACAACCAGCAGGACGCGCAACGTAAAGTCCTCAACCGTCTGCGCCGCGCACGCGGCCAACTGGACGCGGTAATCACTGCGGTTGAGGAAGGCAAGTCATGTCGCGACGTCGTAACGCAGTTGTCGGCCGTATCGAAGGCTTTGGACAGGGCCGGATTCGCGATCGTTGCGTCCGCGATGAAGGATTGCCTGGCCAATACAGACGTCGAGACTGACGGCGACAACCTAAACAGAATGACCCCTGAGGAACTGGAGAAACTGTTCCTCACCCTCTCCTGACCCGTGTAGTCGGTCGAGGACTAAATCAAGGATTAGCTAAGGAAACACGACTATGTGCTCACCAGTACGTTGCAGGAAATGTGGGAAGACTACCTGGTCAGGATGCGGCCAGCACATCGATGCGGTGAAGCGCTCGGTGCCCGCAGACCAGTGGTGCGACGGGCGCCACGACAAGAGTGAAAGCTCTGAGGTGGCATCCTCGGACGGATTCTTCTCTCGCCTGTTCAACCGCTAAGTGGGAGCGTCTTGACTCAACGTCGTTGCCGTTAGAACCGTCGACTGCCAAGAGTGTTGCTAGGGGCAACTAGGGTCCAGGACCACCGGCACCCGGGCCCAGCCGTTGACTGGAGGAAGATCGCGCACAGCGGCTTCGTCGGCCGACAGCACGATCTGTTGGCTCTCGGTGAGCAACTCCCAGAGGACCACTCGCAGTTCCATAAGGGTGAGGGCTCGTCCCGGACACACGTGGGGACCAATGCCGAACACCAGGTTGTTCCCGGCATTCGCGTCGGGGTCGAAAGTATCGGGATCTGCGAAGACCTCGGGATCGCGATTCGCAGCGGTCCAGTTCAGCAAGACGCGTGTTCCAGCGGGGACTTCGGTTCCTGCGATCGTCGTGTCGCGGGTGGTGACTCGCCGGTTCGAAACGAACGGATCGTCGATTCGAAGCAATTCCTCGACAGCTTCCTCGAACTGAGGAATATCTCCGAGTGAGACCAACTCCCGCATATGGCTCTGAAGCTCGTCATCAGTCGCCAATTGGTGGACGATTACACCAACGGAGTCGGATAGGGATCCCAGGTCACCGGCAGTCCAGTTGCGCAGAATCGACACAAGCTCATGGTCTGGCAGGGCGCGGCCGTCGATGGTCTCCGCCATTAGTTGCGAAGTCACGTCGTGGAACTCGCCCGATTTGCGCTCCGCAAGCAGCTCGCGAACTATGGCATCGAATTGGTCTGCGACCTGGGCAAGGCGAGTCCGGTTACCCGAACGAATCGCTTCTCGATTGTCGACGACCCATGACACCAGTGCGTCCTCGACCTCTTCGGGCCAACCAAGCCAGGTGCTCTGTGCCCGAACAGCAAAGGGGGTGCCGATCTGGTCGAGGACCTCGATCGTCTCGTTACGCGGCAAAGCGCCGATAATGCGCCTCGCGTGTTCACGGCACTGGGGTTCCTGGTCGGCAACCTTCTGGTCGGTTAGGTATTTGTCAACCAGTGCGCGGTATGAGCGGTGCTCTTCGCCGTCAAGGCTGTTCGGAAGAGCCCGATGAGAGGAAACGGCACTCGAGTAAGTGTCCGGATCGAGTGCTGCTTCGCGCACGTCGTGGTGCGACAGCAGGGAGATGGAACCGTCGTCTAGATGGTGAATCGGGCACCTCGACCGACGCTCGTCTAGGGTGACTCGTAGGTCGTAGCTGGTTGTCACAACCTGGCCTGCAACTAGAGGCGAGTGATTTGCAGTCGCCACTCTTCTGGGCCTTCCAACAGGTATTCGACCTCAATCGGGAAACGCTGCTCCAGTTCAGCCAACAGGGGCAGTGGCTTGTGGGGTGCAACAATCACCAGAGAATTTCCCGGAGATATAACATCGAATGCGCCGTGAATCGTCGCGTGCCGAATCTGATGAGGAATCACCCGGACGTCAAGAACGGGCGCATCCGTGGTCGCTTCGTGACAGCTGCATCCACCGGGCTTAGTCGATTGGATCTCGATGTTCTCTGGCATAGTTACTCCGTTGGCCTAGGCTGCCGGGTCCACAGACCGGCACAGTCGACGGGCGTACGACTGCGTACCTGCTCCCATCATGATCCCGCGTGACCTGCGTATTCAAGGACACGTGATGTAGGCGACGGAGATCCGTGGACAATGATGACATGAAAACTCCGACCGAGCTGCCTGTCGAACTGAACCTTTTGCGCATAGTCGCCCAGGGTCTGGTTCCCGCCACGGCGGCACAAACCCCGCACCAGGCTGTCACTCGCATGTTGGCAACTCAGGGCCAGTTGGTTAGTGCGGTGCCTCATTCACTGATTGTTCGAACCCTAGACGCGACCGGTTCAGACGTGGAGGCTGACTTCGATGCGGGTCGTCTGGTCCGGTCGTGGCCCTTCCGCGGAACGCTACACATTATGGGGGCCGAGGACCATGTTTGGCTCCGCGCGCTGTGGGCAACTCGAACAGACAGCTGGTGGTCGCGGTCCGCAGAACAAATGTCGATGACTGATGCGGAAATCGAAGATGCCCGTCGCATGATCAATGACTATCTGGCAGATGGCGCCAAGTTGCGCAGCGAGATTCGCAAGTATTGGATTGACGGCGGCGTGGGGGCTAATCGTTCGGACGAGGACCGCTCGCGCCTGTTCTACCTGCTGTTCGTTCAGTTTCATCGCGATGGAACTATGGTCTCTGGTGCACCAGTGGCTAATGAGCACCTCGTGATGAATGCTCCCGAGGTGGCTAAGCGTGCACTGAAGGCTGTGCCGTCCGGTTCTACGATCGCAGATCTCGCGCAGCGTATCGAAGCGGGGGAGCCTAGCGCGCTCCGCACCGCGTACGCGGAGGTGGCTCGTCGCTACGCAACTTCCAGGGGACCGGTGACAGCTGACGATTTGGCGCGTTGGACGGGGGCTGGAATGGTGAACTCACGCCGGGGGCTTGAGGATGCAGTTGAGCTGAGTACGGATGTCTTCCCCGGAGCCGAGTCGCGGAAGCAACTGGTTCGTGCACACCTAGAAGGTAAACGTCTTGTGGAGGGTCCGGGCAAGGACAAGACCAACCCGACCTTCTACCTTCGTGCGGACTTGCAGGATCTGCTGTCGCAGAATCTTACTGATGCGAAGCGAACCCTGTACCTTTCGGCATTCGATGAGCTTCATGTGGGATACCAGAATCGTTCATGCTTAACCGACAAGGAGGGTGAGAGACTCATTTGTCCCGGAGGCAATGGAATGTTCCGACCATTGCTGGTCGATCGCGGACGCCTTGTTGCTGTTAATCCGAAGAGCATTGGCTTCCAGTGGTACGCCCAGCCAAGCAATCGTGTCGCGCGCGACGTGGAACGCGCAATGCGTCGAGTCCACAAGAGACTCGCCGAATGACAGGTGCGCCAGGCGCAAAAAACCTGCCTGGCAAGTCACGGCGACTTCACACCGGAGTTGCGCGAGCTCCTAGATCAATACCACCGCGTGGCGGTCCTGCTCTCTCGTCATGGCGGGAGAGATCCTCGATCAGAAGGATCTCGCGGAGTGACTGATCGCGCAGGCGAAGGAACAGTGCGTGAACTTGCTTGTGTGTACCAGTACTGGCCAGGATTCTTCTTGCCCTGTAATCTCCGAAACCGTTGCCTAAGCCTCACTGTTCTGCCAGTGTTGAACCACTAGCCAAGCGCGAGTATCGGAGGTAGTAGAAGTGCCAGATCAGGACGTACAGCCTCCCGAGGCCCAGCTCAGAGATTCGGCCTCGGACATTGAGGAGCGGGTGGCCAACGCCGTCGAGGATATGACGGACAAAGTCGAGATCCTTCCGGCCGAGTCTCCAGGAGTTTCGGATGAACCCGAGAGTGTCCCCACCGCACACCCGGTGAAGAACCTGCTGTTCTCCACAGCTATTGTCACTACAGCAGCCGTTGTCGGCAGTATGGTCACGGACCCTAATAGTCGTTGGTACAAGAAGCTCAAGAAGCCCGATTGGCAACCAGATTCCTCCGCATTTCCTATCGTGTGGACCGCTCTCTACGCGGGAGCAATTGCGACATCGACCTCTGTGCTCAACAAGTTTCAGCGCGAAGGCAACCGCAAGGATGCTGGGAAGTATCGCTGCGCTTTGGTTGTGAACATGGCGTTGAATGCCGGGTGGTCGTGGACTTTCTTCCAGGCAAAGAAGTTGGGTCCTGCAGCGGCTGAAGCGGGAGCTTTGGCAACGAGCACACTGTGCCTGGCACGACGCGCCCGCAAGGCAGGGGTCGGACGTTGCATAACGTTGCTGCCGTATGCGGCTTGGACTGCTTTTGCCTTCGGCCTCTCCTCGGAGTTGTGGCTCAAGAACCGCTAGACCAGGTTTGTTGCAGCGCGTACCGCCACAGCACGCGTGCGCCTACCCGTCGAACGTCTGGCTGGGCTGTAGCATCCCGCTTTCATAAGCCAGAATCACCAATTGTGCCCGATCATGGGAATGCGTCTTCGTCATGATTCGGTTGATGTGGGTCTTCGCTGTGTGAGGTGAGATGTAAAGGTCCTCGGCAATGTCCGCGTTAGACAGTCCTCGGGCGACCAGTAGCAGTACTTCGCGCTCGCGGTCAGTCAAGTACTTGAGGGATTCCTGTGCCCGTAGTCTCGACAGTCGGCCCTCGTGCGCGTCTGCAGAGGAGAGCCTGGCCGAATTTGTAGGGGACATGAAGGACGAGGACGTATCCGATTGCAGGTACCGGTTGATCAGGGCATGAGTTGCCTTTGGAGACAAGAGCCGATCACCTTCGTGAACGGCAATGATCGCGCGAACGATCTCGTCCGGTTCGGCGCCCTTTCCGATGAATCCCGAAGCTCCGGCCCGAAGCGCTGCAAGCACATACTCGTCCTCTTCGAATGTTGTGAGGATGAGTACGTGAGTGTCACTGAGGACCGGGTCCGAGCAGATCACCTCGGTAGCTTTGATTCCGTCGATGCCGGGCATGCGGATGTCCATGAGCACCACGTCGGGATGTGTTTTGCGCGCCAGCTCAATGCCCGTTTCACCATCGATGGCTTGGCCCACCACGTTGATGTCGGGGTGAGTGGAGATGATGGAGCAGACGGCCTCGCGGATCAGAGTCTGGTCATCGACGACGATCACATTTGTCATGCGGGGTCCTCCTGTGGCATCGGAAAGACGGCTTCAATGACGAACTGGTCTCCGCGAATTCCGTACTGTATATCGCCGCCGCATGCGGTCACTCGTTCTTGAAGCCCTAGAAGACCCAGCCCGCTTCCGGGGGCCGCGGTGTCTGGCGCTTCCCCATCGGAGCCCGAGTCAATATCGGCATTGAGAGTATCTCCAGCCGACACATTGTTCGCAACGAGGACCGCTAGAGCCTCATCCTTTGGTCTCCTGACAACTTCGACCAGAGCGCTCTGGTCGGCCCCATGCTTCTGAGCGTTTGCAAGACCCTCCTGGATCACGCGGTATGCCGCAGTTCCGATCGAACCGCCCGTGTCGCTTGCAGCATCGGAAATCTTCAGATTCACATACATGCCCATCGAGCGCATTTGCTCCACTAAGTTGGGAACATCTTTCAGTACCGGTTGTGGTCGTATGGACTCTAGGGTTGTACTTTCCTCAGTTCGCAGGAACTGTAGAAGGTCACCTATCTCCGCAAGGGCTCCCCGGGAGGCTTTTCGTATCGTCGACAGCGCCACCTCGGCCTTCGATGGATTCTCTCGCAATGTCGCAGAGGCGACCCCAGCATTCAAGCTGATAACCGAGATCTGGTGGCCGACTGTGTCGTGCAAGTCGCGGGCGATACGAAGACGCTCTTCAGTCACCCTGCGGCGAGCCTCAGATTCACGAGTTTCCTCAGCCCTCTCCGCCCGCTCAACCATCGCAACAACGTATTCGCGGCGCGACCGAGTTGCATCCCCAAGGGCTGTCGCGATCAGCACTGCCGCAGCCGTCTGGAACATCCAGGGTTCGGGACTTGACCAACTGGCCTCAGCAAAGCTCATGATCACGATGACTAGACTGATTGTCGCTCCCACCGCATATGCCAGCTTGCGGTCGGTTCGGCCGGCCATCGCGTAAGTAGCGATCGTGAGTGCTGCGCCTGTTCCAAACGAGGGCATTCCCAACAACACTGAGACCACAAAGCAGGCCATTGTCAGCCCTAGCACCCAGAAGGGGAACCGGCGTCTCAACAGCATGGAGGCCGCAGCGACTATCAGGGTCAGACTCCGCCACAGCAAACCCCAAACATCAGGGGACATACCGGGTTGCCCAGGGCCACCGGGACGAGGACCCGGGCCGCCCGGAAGCAGCGGCAAAGTGCCAACGACTAGGACGATCGCAGCCAAAGCAACGTCAGTGATCCATGCCTGTGGGCGCCCTGAAGGGTCCACTGCGACGACTGATCGCCCGCTCTTAGTCGCGTCCATGGTTCTAGTCTGAGGTGATTCGGCCTCGACCGCGTCACCCAACTGCGGTATTAGGACGAAATGTCCTAATACCGCGGGAGTAGGGGACTGCTAGTCTTTCGCGTCCTCGACGGCGTCCTTCACCACGTTGGCGGCATCATCTGCTGCGTCGATGGCCTGATCCTTAACATCCTCGACCTTATCGGCCACGGCTTCCTCGGCGTCGGCAGCCTTGTCGGCGACAGCGTCAGCTACGTCACCGGCCTTGTCTGCGACTTCGTCGGGAACCCAGTCGACGCCCTCTGCGGGAACATCGTCCAGGTCAACGTCGGTTTGAAGATCAACCCAGTATTCCTCTGCCCACGGATCCTCAATGGGACGCGACCGGCGCCAGAGCAAATACGCGACCGCACCTACACCTGCGGCAGCGGTGCCCCAGCCAACCACCTTGCCAGCACGATGCTTCTTCTGGGGGACCGGGGTCTTCTTTGCATGCTTTTCGACTTCTGCCATAGCGTCTGCACTGATTGCGGAAAGCGCTGCGACAGCTTCCTTCGACTTCTCCGAAGCCTTGGCAGCCAGATGTCGAGCTTCCCTATCCGTGACCTCCACGGCCTTAGCAACGTGCGGCGCAGCGGCTTTGTAGCCAGCCTTGCTGAGTTCTGCAGCCTTCTCTGCGGCCTTTGTAACGGCCGGCACAGCTGCTTCCCTGACGTCTTTCGCGGCTTTCGCAACTACGGGCGTGGCAGCGTCGTAACCGGCTTTGCTCAGTTCAGCAGCCTTGCTGGCTTTCTCCGCAACTACTTCCAAAACGTCGGAGGCAATCTGCTTCAAGTTGTCTTGGTCCATTTGCTCCACTTCGCCCTTCACAGTACGTGTTCGAGGAATTCCTTCAGTACGAATCTAACCGCACAATGCGACCTTCGCCACCTCCTGGGCTGGGAATTGGCTGGTACACGGAAGGTTCTGTGGGTCCTCGTACCCAATACTCAGGTAAGAATGCGAGAATGTTACACATGGAAGCAGTAATTCACACCAGTCATGGCGACATTCGAGTTGAACTATTCCCGGGTCAGGCCCCGCACACCGTAAAGAACTTCACCGGTCTTGCAACAGGCGAACGCGAGTGGAATGACAATGGTCAAAGAACTTCACGTCCGCTTTACGACGGCACGATTTTCCACCGTGTTATCCCTGGGTTCATGATCCAGGGCGGTGACCCGGAAGGCACCGGCATGGGTGGTCCCGGCTATGCGTTCAACGATGAGATCACTCCCGAACTCACATTCTCCGATCCCTACCTGCTTGCGATGGCCAATGCTGGCAAGCGTGGTGGCAAGGGAACGAACGGATCGCAATTCTTCATCACCGTTGAACCGACCCCATGGCTCAACGGTAAGCACACCATTTTCGGCAAGGTCCTCGACGAGGAGTCGAAGGCTGTGGTTGAAGCTATCGCCGCAACTCCAACCGGTCCTCAGGATCGTCCTTTGGAGCCGGTCTTCATCGAGTCTATCGACATAGAGGACTGAACCCGGTTGGTTCCGGTTCCAGCTCATTCGGGGCTTCATCAACTGGTCTCGTACCTTTCAGGGCGGTGTTCGCAGATTCAGTTCCTACTGGGCGCGACAAGGCAGGTGACGAATGTCTGAAATCCCCCGTTATGGCCAGCGCGCATCCGAGCAACGACAGGAGATGTGTCCTCGACACCCTGGGATGCCAGCGGTTGCCTACTGCAAGCGGTGTAATCGTCCGGCCTGCGCGGACTGCGCGATCCGAACCGAGGTCGGTTCTGTCTGTGTCGACTGTGCGTCGACGTCTGGGCGGCAGTATGGCCGTTCGCCCTGGGCCGGGCAGAGACCTGGCACAGGTGGGTTGTTTGGAGTGCGACGAGGACCTAGTGCCATGAGTCGCACTGGTGCCAGTGTGCTGCCTGCGGTGTCGAAGGCTCCGGTCACGACGGCACTGGTGGCGCTCAATGTTGTCGTTTTCATCATCGATTGGATATGGCCGCAGCTATACCAACTGTTCGCTTTCACACCAATAGTTGGATACTTCGAACCATGGCGGCTTCTGACTACGACGTTGCTACACGGTGGATTCTTCCACCTGCTGTTCAACATGCTGATGCTGTACGTCTTGGGATCGACGATTGAGCGGGTACTGGGTTGGTGGAAGTACCTGGCCCTCTATTGGTTGTCAGCTTTGGCTGGATCCATGGCAATTATCGCTTGGGTGTTCGTTCAACCAGCCACTATCAACCAGGTCACGATTGGTGCGTCGGGAGCCGTGTACGGCCTGTTTGGCGCAGTGTTTGTGGCGCAACGTCGAGCAGGGATGTCGACCGCCTCAATTCTGATACTTCTGGTGGTGAACCTGATCTACGGCATCGTGATGCCGGGGATTTCCTGGCAGGCACATATCGGTGGGTTCATCGGAGGTCTGATCGTGGCCACCACCTACGTGTTGGTCATGGACAAGATCCGAGACATGAAGGCTTCCACCAGAATGTGGCTTTCGCTGTTGGCCACGCTGGTCTTGGTAGTTGCTTTTGGGTTGGGGACTTGGGGGCTGTACTTGCTTCTGGTCTGAGACCCAGGAGGCAGTAACCGAACTACAACAATGTAACTTTGTCCCCACCTGTGCATATAGGTGGGGACAAAGGCATTGGGGCGGAGTGGCACCGCTTCCGCAAGTGCGACCGCTGTAGGCAAAAATCGACCGAAATCTGGGGGTTTTTGCCTACAACAGCCACAGATGCGGAGGCTGACCTGCCAGCAATCAAATAGCTGACAGTTGAGCTGGAAACACAAAAGGGTGGAGTTGCCGACCTAGAAGATTCGGCTCTCCACCCTCGTCCTGCCCACGATGTCGTATGTCACCAAGAACACGACGACCTTTGTGAGCAGATGTTTGAAATATTGCGACTGACGAACTTATCTCCAACGCAACGTCATGATGAAACCTGCCATCATGATGGTGATGCCGATGACGAGATTCCAGTGTCCGATGCCCGGGATCGGGTACATGGCGCTACTGAAGTAGTAGATGACCAGCCAAACCAGCCCCAGAATCAGCAGCGCGGAGAACACAGGTGCCCACCATGATGGGCTCAGCGGAATGCCTTTAGTCCATGAATCGGGGACGTCTGGTTCGTCATCCTTCTTCTTGGGGCGACCAGCGGTGTTCATCTTGCGCGTGGGGTCGTCACGCTTGGCATTAGGGGCCACGTTGTCCTCCCTGATTGTGCTTGAAGCACAGTGGATAGCGGGGTCTGCTTGAGACCTCCCCATAGACTAGCGTCGAGGGGGCATTCCAACCAATTAGCGAACGCTAGAATTGGCGCCCAGCAAGCAAATTTGTGACAGGTACCAAATGTTTGCCCAATGGTGTTGTCCACAACTTGGGGCGATGCCTGTCGTCAAAGACGTGAAACCGTGAAAACCTGACTATGAAGTGAATGCTTTCGGGAGGTGACCAATTGCGAGTTTTGAAGTCGGAGCGCGACCACCGTTACTCAACGTTCGAGCGTGCGATTGGTCGTGGACTCGGGTTGCGTTCCAGCGCAGCCATTGCAGTCGTGTCGCTTGCAGCAGGGTTGTTGTTGGGATTAGTGGGTTCCTCGGCCAGAGACCAGGCCGGACGAATAGACCTTGACCTGCCAACTTTGGTGCGAGAGCGACAAGGGGCCGTATTGGAGTTGGAGGCATCTGTTGATGACCTCTCTCAGCAGGTCGAAGAACTCTACGACTTGTCGGTCCCGACGGCAATAGCGCAAGCCCCGAAACCTCTGTCACGAATCGCTGTCGAGGGTCCCGGAGTGACTGTCATGTTGTCTGACGCCCCCGCTGACTTTGTCGCCGATGGCCCAGTGAGTGTCAATGACATGGTCGTCCACCAGCAAGACATTGATGCGGTCATGAATGCTCTGTGGCGCGGGGGTGCTGAATCCATGTCTGTTCAGGGGGTCCGGATCACTGCAAGTACCGAGGTGCGATGTGTCGGAAACGTGATCTTGATTGGTTCGCGTGCCTACTCTCCGCCGTATCGGATCGATGCGATTGGGGACCCGGAATTGCTGGCCCAGTCGCTGAATGAGGATCCTCTGGTCGCCCTGTATCGAGATGCTGCCAACAGGTATCAAATGGGGTGGTCAGTACAGAAGGTCGACTTGTTGTCTATGCCCGCTTCAACTGAAACGGTGAATGCAAAGTTCGCCCAGGTTGCTGAGAACACGTAGGATTACGCCGATGTCCTCTGAATCCCCTTTTCCGTCTCGCGCTGAGTTGCATCGAACTGCTCAGCCGATCGAACGGAGTGCGAATGACAACCCTCAGCCCGAAGAGGGACCTGGTGCAGTTCCGTCTGAATCAGTAGACGGAAATGGGGCCAAACGTCCGCGGCGCAGCGCGGGACGTATGGCAGTTCAGATCACCGGTGAGCTGCTGATCACGATCGGCCTGGTTATGGCCCTGTTCATTGTCTGGCAATTGTGGTGGACAACAGTCAAAGTTCAGGGCGGAATGATCGAGCGGGTGCAGACGTTCCAGGCGGAAAATCCCTCTTCTCTGGAAACCACCGACGAACAGCTGACGACAGATCCTCCGACAGTGAACCCGATTGGGTATGGGGAGGTATTCGGTGTACTTCACGTCATGAAGTGGGGAATGCAGATTCCTATCGCGAAAGGCACTTCGCCAGAGGTGCTTGCGAACGGCGATGCGGGACACTACGAGTTCACGCAGATGCCGGGTGAGCTTGGCAACTTCGCGATCGCAGGCCATCGCCGGACATACGGCAACAACTTCCGGCGGATCGACATCATGGAGCCTGGCGACAAGATAGTGGTGGAGACTGCCGATGCGTGGATTGTTTACGAGGTTTACGATCACGCCATAGTCGACCCCAGTGCTATCGAGGTTGTATCACCTGTTCCAAATCAGCCCGGTGTTGAGCCGACCAGGCGCATCATGACGATGACAACCTGTCACCCGGAGTTCGGCAATACCGAGAGATATATCCTCTGGAGTGAAATGCAGTACTGGGTGCCGAAGGCGGTTGGCAAACCCGCGATTCTTCAGGGTGAGTCCGGGAACTAGCTGAGAGGGAGACGAAGAACTATGTACGGATGGATCTTTCGGGCGTTGCCCGGACCCGTGTGGCTCAAGTCGATCCTGGCGCTTATCTTGATTGCTGCAGTCATCTTGGTGCTATTCGAATGGGTGTTTCCGCTTGTAAACGACACCTTCTTCGACAGCACGGTTTCCTGACGGCGCATTTGCTCCGCCGTCTTGGTGTTTACTCTGCGAGCAGCTTGTAGAGTTCGCGGCGCAGTTCAACGAGCTTTTCGGTAGAAAGCTGGCGCTGCTCTGCGGTGCCCACTTGGGCAATCTGCCGCACCGCAGCCATGAGAGTGTGGCTCGCTTCCATCAGGGGACCAAACTCGTCGTACTTGCTTCGGGCTGGCTCCCAAACTGACTCAACATGGTCGCGATGTTTCTCAATGTACGCGCGACCGCTATCGGTGAGGCGGAATTCAGGCTTGCCTGTACTTGTATCCGCCGTTTCGATCAGGCCCTCATCTGAGAGTTGAGCCAGAGCCGGATACATCGACCCTGGGCTTGGGCGCCACACCCCGTCGGTTTTTTCTTCAATCTGCTTCATCAAGCCGTAGCCATTGGCAGAGCCTTCCGTCAACAGTGCGAGGACCGCCCATCGAACGTCACCGCGTCGAGCACGCCGAGGCCCGCGACCCGCACCTTGATCAGGCCCGGGACCTCCGAGCCGGACCCCTCGTCCCCCGTGTCCTCCATGCCCCCCATGTCGGCGACGGCGTATTGGCTCATTCTGATCCGCGAGATCCTCGAAATTTCCGAAGGAGCGGCCATTGAAAGAGTTGAAGTCGTTTCTGTTTCTGAACTGAGAATGCATATTTTCCTCCTAGACGAATCTCAATACCGATATATCGTTACACGCCAACAGGTGGTTGTCAACGATATATCGGTATGTATCCCTTCAGAGGGTAGGTCAGTTCATTCTTGGGCGGGACCATCCGAAACAGTAACGGTAACCCTAGTCCCCAGGGGCTGCTTGCCGGTGGGGTTCACGCTGATCACCAGGTCCTTGGCGATGTCATTGCTAGGTTGGCGAACCTCCGACGTGTTGAATCCCAGATCGGTCAATCGTTGGATTACCTCTTCGCTTGATCGCCCGACCAGATTCGTAGGAATCTCCGCATCGGTTGGCGCTGGTTCCGGCCCGTCCGACACGGTCAAGGTAATCGTCGTTCCCTGCGGCTGCTTGCCGGTGGGACTCACGCTCATCACCAGGTCCTTGGCGTAATCGGTGCTGTACTGTCGATTGATCGTGGTTTGGAAACCAAGGTTCTCAAGTCGCGATACCGCTTCTTGCTGAGTGGTTCCCAGAAGGTTCGATGGAACTTCAACGTCGCCACTGGAAACAACAAGGTTGACCTTGCTCCCCTTGGGTAAGTCGAAGCCTGCCTGGGGATCCGAGGAGATTACAACGTCCTTCTTGTACGAAGGATTGTCCTCCCTGGTCACTGTTCCGACCACAAAGCCAGCTTCCGTCAACAGCTCCTCGGCCTCCTGCAAGGTCTTGCCCTCCAGGGCAGGAACTCCGGAGGTCTCCGGCCCGGATGACGGGTGAACCGTCACTAGACTTCCCACCTCAAGCATTTCGCCAACTTCGGGATCGACTTTCGCGATCAAGTCTTTGGCAATGTCATCAGAGGTAACAGGATCCCCGATCTTGAACTCGAGATTGGCGCCCGTCACGGCCTGCCGTGCCTCCGCCTGGGTCATTCCGACAACATCGGGGACGGCAACGGTCTCCGGATCCTTTTCTTTGCCGCTGTTGACGAAGAATACGATGGCACCCGCCACTAGGGCCAGGGCAAGGATTACGAGGATCCAAATCCAGACGACCGACTTCTTTTTCTCATCCTCGTCTGTCTGAATGGGAATGGAACCGGTAGTCTGAGTGCCTTCCGCATTGGCGGCAAATGCCTGGGGGTTGTGAGAACGAAGCGGACCGGTGTATGCGATTGTCTGCGTTGCTTCGCCAACGGGTGTATTGACTGCGGTCTCCGCAGTCGCAGCAGTAGCCCACGCCGCAACGGGAGGAGCAGTAATCGGCAAACCCTGAGCGGCACGCATGAGGTCCGCAGACATGTCCCCGGCGCTCGCATAGCGCTGCGACGGGTCCTTGGCCAGAGCCTTCAGGACAACCTGATCAATCTCGATCGGCACGTCAGGGGCGATCGACGAAGGAATAGGCGGAGGCTCTGACACGTGCTGGTACGCAAGTGACACGGCGCTGTCTCCGGCGAACGGAGCGCGTCCCGTCAGCAGTTCAAAGAGCACACACCCAGCGGAGTATATGTCTGAACGCTCATCCAACTTCTCCCCGCGAGCCTGCTCCGGCGACAGATACAGTGCTGTACCGACTACTGCGTTGGCCGAAGTCATTGTTGCCTGAGAGTCGGCAATGGCCCGGGCAATGCCAAAGTCCATCACCTTGACCTTGCCGGAGTTTGTCAGCATCACATTGCCCGGCTTTATGTCACGGTGGACCAATCCTGCGGCATGCGAATACTCGAGTGCGGACAGCACACCCTCGGTGATTTCGACCGCCTCGGGGATCGGTACCGGGGTGCCATCTGACAGCAGTTCTTTGACCGTATGGCCCTCCACGTACTCCATGACAATGTAGGGGACCATTACGGTCTTGCCATCTGCTCCGACAATCGGCTCTTCACCGGTGTCGTAGACCGCAACGATGTTGGGGTGGTTCAGTGAGGCGGCTGCCTGCGCTTCGCGGCGGAACCGAGTCTGGAACACGGCGTCACGTGCCAGATCGACGCGTAACATTTTGATTGCGACCAGCCGCGAGAGTCGCGTGTCGCGTCCAAGGTGCACCTGCGCCATGCCGCCGCGCCCAATGAGGGAGCGGACCTCGTACCTGCCGCCTAGGAGCCGAGGGCTGGATTGAGCCATTCTTCAACCTCCGTATTGCTTGCCGCCGTTACTTGGATTGGTTCCAAGATCGGTGCCGAGCTTGAGGATCCGTCATCGCGAATGATCGCAATTATGATCAGGACAATTGTTAGTACCACTAAGGCTGTGATTATCCACATTCCGAGTTTCGACTCCATTACGGATTCACTGCCTGTGCTGGTCGGGTCGTTGTTGGGTTTCGTGTCGTGTTCGTTTCGCCGACTCTTTGGCGCCACAGGTTGGCGACGGGATGGTGGATTGTCAGGATTCGTTGCTGCCAGAGGACGCCACTTGTATTCCACCTTGACCGAGCTTGCAGTTTCCGGTGCTTGAACAGAGCTCTGTGGGATGGGTTTGGCAGGCGTCGTCGACGATGCAGCAGTATCTTCGTGCTGTGTGGAAACCGCTTCCGGCGCGCGTGCTGGCACCATATCCTCGACCGCGAGTGCGGATTCGGGAGTTTGGGGAGGCTCCGGCACCGCTTCCTCGGACGCTCGCGGCTCACCAAGGGGTCGAGGTTGTGTGGAGAAACCCATCCTTGATGCCGCCTGGGTCAATGCCCGGACTAGCGCGGTTCCGGAAGACGGTCGATCCGCAGGGTCTTTAGCCAGCATTCCGTAAACCACGTCGGCAATCGGACCGGGAACATCCCCGGGTAGATCGGGAACCTCTTCTTTGACGTGGGCCATAGCGATGTCTACTGCGGACTTCCCGGTGAAAGGGCGGTGGCCGGCAAGGCCCTCGTAGGCGATGACTCCGAGTGAGTAGAGGTCACCGGCGGGTGTCGCTTCGGCACCAAGCGCCTGCTCGGGCGCCAGATACTGCGCGGTGCCCATGACCATTCCAACAGCAGTCAGGTTGGCCTGCCCGTGTGCGTAGGAGATCCCGAAGTCCGTCAGTTTCACCATTCCATCGGGACGCACCATGATGTTTGCCGGCTTGATGTCCCGATGAACGATCCCCGCCTGTGCTGCACCGTCGAGTGCGTAGGAGGTTTGGGCGAGGATCGGAACGAGTTCCTCTGCCCGAAGACGCTTCCCTTCACCTACGTAGTCTGTGAGAGGGCGCCCTTCGATCAGTTCCATGACGAGCCATCCCTGACCGCCATCCTCGCCTGAATCAAGAACCATTGCGATGTTGGGATGGCGGGCCTTCATGGTGTTCTTGGCTTCTAGGCGCAGACGCGAAAGCGAGATTTCTTCACCAGTTAATTCCGGACGCAGTACCTTCGCGGCGACCATCATGCCAGTGCGACGGTCGCGGGCACGCCACACCTCGCCCATGCCACCCTTGGCGATGCGGGTGATCAACGTGTATCGACCACCCACGACGCGACCAGCCTGAACTGAGCGCGATGCGCGAGAAACATTAGGGGTAGTGGCGCTCATTTCAACCCAACTTCCATCAGCCGCGCGACGATGGGGGCGGCAACATCGCCGCCGTGAGGATGGGGATCATCGGCAGATCCCTCAACTATCACGGCAATTGCGATCTTGGGGTTGTCAGCTGGGGCGAATGCCACGGTCCAAGCATTCGTGTGTCCGTCGACACCAACTTCAGCGGTACCGGTCTTGGCTGCGACCTGCATGTTTCCAAGGGATGCAGCGCGTGCCGTCCCGTATGGTTCGTTGACTGCGGCGATCATCATTTCAGTGATCTCGTGGGCGATCTCGGTTCGAATCGGTTGAGCTAGCACCTGCGGTGAGGTGGAAGATCTCTTCTGGTTGTCAGCATCCAGAACCGAATCCACTAGGTACGGATGCATCATCGTGCCTCCGTTGGCCACTGTCGCAGCAACCATCGCCATCTGCATCGGGGTGGTCTGGACTTCGAACTGCCCAATCGCACTCATAGCCAACTGAGCACGGTCTGTATCCACGGGGAACGTTGACGGAGTCACCACTAGGGGCACATTGAGGGGTTCTCCGAAGAGGAAGCGGCTTGAGATCTCTGAAAGAGAATCTGGCTCTAGCCGCTCGCTCGCGATCACGAAGGCGGTGTTGCACGAGCGGGCGAAGGCCTCCGTCAAGCTGACCTCACCCGTGCCGCATTCGTTGCCGTCGACATTTGAGATCTCAGTCTGAGTTCCGGGCAGAACAGTTGTCGTTGGGGCGTCCAATTTGGTGCCGGGGGAAACTCCCGATTCAAGCAAAGCCGCTGCTGTCAAAATCTTGAACGTCGATCCTGGAGCGTAGCGGTTTGATGCGATGGCTCGATTGTCTAGAGGACGTCGCGGGTCGGATTCGAGTTCCTGAGTGGCCTCCAGTGCGACAGCGGAGTCGAGTGACGCAAGGGGGTTCGGGTCAAAGCTCGGCGATGAGTACAGCGTCAGAATCGCACCCGTATCAGTCTCAAGTGCCACCACTGCGCCGGAACGATTACCCAGCAGATCAGCGGCGGCCTGCTGCATTTCCGGGTCAATGGTCAGCGAAACGCCTCCACCCTCTCGTGGTTTGCCCGCAAAGAGATTACGCAACCTTTGCCATAGAAGCGAAGGAGTGTTGCCCTCAAGCACATCGTTTTCTGCGGCCTCCATGCCGGTCGCCGTGAGGTTCGATGCTGAGAAGTAGCCGGTGACCGCTGCATACAAGGGGCCGTCGGGGTAGACGCGTTGATATGTGTTCAGTCCGTCCTGGCGTTCTGACAGGGCAATTGGCGTATCGGCAACGATGATCGGGCCGCGATCGCGTTCGGCTGCCTGTAAATAGCGTCGAGCGTTCCTTTGGTTGTTCACCAAATCCGAGGCGAACACGAATTGCACCAGAGTTAGTGCCACGGCGAGGACCGCGAACAGGGCCAGCGCAATAACGAACAACTTGCGAATCTGCGTGTTCATTAGGCTTCACCCCCATTTCGCTGGGCCACGATCACATCAATGTCCAGGTTGCGGCCCTCCTGAATGAGCACCGGGACGGTATCCGTGGCCCCGGGAATTTCATCCTTGGGAGCGACCTCTGACCAAGTTGGTGCCTTCGGGGCTGGACGCCTAGCCGCGTCGGAAATTCGCAGCAGCAGTGCCACGGTGATCCATGAGGCCATCATCGAACTTCCGCCCTTTGCAAGGAACGGAGCGGTAAGACCTGTCATAGGGATTACGCGTGTGATTCCACCGAGCACCACGAACAACTGCAGCGCGACAGAAAATGAGAGTCCAGCGGCAAGGAGCTTGCCAAACCCATCCCTAGTCCCCAGGGCTGCGCGCATGCCCCTTTCCACCAGAATCAAATAGAGCAACAGGATTGCCATGATGCCGACCAGACCAAGTTCCTCCGCCAGCGAGGAAAGGATGAAGTCAGATTCGGCCAGCGGCACCAACTGGGGATATCCGCGACCCCAGCCGGTGCCCAGCAGTCCGCCAGAAGCCATGCCGAACAGGCCCTGAACTAGTTGATAGGACCCGGGAGTACTGTCAATTACCTCGGGTTGCAATGCGTGCAGCCAAATATTGAAACGCACCCACACGTGCGGAAATACGCGGACCGCCAACCATGCAGCGGGGATGAACAGTATGGCTCCGATCAGCAACCACGAAACGCGATTGGTAGCAACGTAAAGCATCGCAACGAACAGCCCGAAGAACAGAAGCGAAGTTCCCAAATCTCGCTGAAGGACCAGGATGGCCACGCCGACCAACCAGACAACCAGGATTGGTCCCAGGTCACGCGTTCGAGGAAGCCGCATGCCCAAAACTTTGGGCCCGCCGACCGACAACTTGTCGCGATTGCTAACCAGGTATCCCGCGAAAAAGATCGCAAGGGTGATCTTCACAAACTCGGCGGGTTGGAACTCGAATCCCATGATCCGCACCCACGCCCGAGCACCGTAGTGTTCCACCCCGATACCCGGGAGCATCGGGAGGATCAGCAGGATCAGCGAGAGCACCATGAACGTGTAGGTGAAGCGTCGGAGTACGCGGTGGTCCGGTAGGAAGACAAGGATAAGCGTGGCGAGCGCAATGCCGACGATTGCAAACATCGCCTGGCGCGTACCGGTTGTCGGTTGGCCGAGGATCTCGTACGACAGGTCCAAACGCCTGATCATCGCTAGCCCCAAGCCAGTGAGCGTTACCGCAACGGGCAGGATTACGGGATCAGCATACGGGGCAGTGAAATGAACAACGATCTCCGCAACGACTGCGATCGCAACGAAAATGCCGATATGCAGTCCTATGTTTGGGGGAAGTGTGCCCGTTCGGTTCAGGCTAGTGAGTACGTAACCGGAAATGCCGACGGCAACAGCCATCAGCATCAGCAACATCTCAACAACGCGGCGAGGGCGTCCTCCGGAAACGTGAACGGTGACCATCAGCCGCCGCCCGACTGGGACTCGGATTGGACTCCCGATTGCGGATTGTCAACGAAGTTGTCCAAGTGACCCGCGGGTTGCCTGATTCGCGAGCGAACTTCATCCAGGTACCGGTCTATCTCGTCTAGGGAAGAGCGAATTACCGGGTCCTCAAGCCGCGTGCGGTCTACTGGTGCCAAGTCAGACAAAACCAGGTCAGTTACCTCAATTGGGCGGGAGAAGCGCCAGGCCCCGATGCTCTGTGGAATACCTTGATAGACAACGACTTTCCCGTCACGGCCCTGTACGTAGAACTGACTTTCGTTCCACTTCCAGCCGTAAAACAACAATCCGCCGACTACAGCGAGAATCACGACGGTGAAGGTCATCCATCCCCAGAAGGAGCGGCGGCGTTTCCTGCGCGTCTGCTCAGCCTCGAAGTCGAGGTCGTCGGGATCTTCTGTGTTCACCTCATCCGAAAGGACAAGAGCTGCCGCGCGTCCTGCAGCTCCCATGCTTCCCTTGGAGGGACGGTTCCGCTCAACAGCGGCAGCCCCAACAATCCGCGGAACTTGCGACTTGGTGGTGCCCGCGGGAACCACGTCGGCTAGTACAACCGAGATATTGTCCGGGCCCCCGCCTAGCAATGCCAACGTGACCAACTCGTCGGCGCATGCGTCCAGGTCGGCGTACGTCCTCATTACATGCCCGATGGTGTCATCGGAAACAACGCCGGAAAGACCGTCAGAGCACAGAAGCCAGCGATCACCCAGTACGGCTTCGCGTACGGTGGCATCTGCTTGTACGGGTCCGGGAGCATCCCCCAGAGTATTCATGATGACGTTGCGCTTGGGATGGTGCTCCGCCTCTTCCTTGGTGATTCTCCCGGTGTCCACCAAGTACTGGACCAAAGAATGATCTGCGGTTACCTGCACCAGGTTTCCGTCACGCAGCAGGTATGCACGCGAGTCCCCGATGTGCACCATGGCCAGCTTGTTCTCCGAACGGAGCAGGGCAGTGCAGGTCGTACCCAAACCGCGAAGAGAGGGGTCGTTGACCGATCTTTCAACAAGTTCGTCATGAGCGTTTTGCAGCGCATCGGACAGGTTGGTAACCAGCGAGTCCGCGGGGCCTGGGGCATCGTCCAAAGGAGCCAACTGTGCGACAACGACTGAGGACGCAATGTCACCGCCCGCAGGGCCCCCCATACCGTCGGCAACCACCAACAGGCGTGACCCCGCGTAGGCTGAGTCTTGATTGTTCTTGCGGACCAGACCCACATCTGATCGCACCGCGAATTGAAACTCGACGGCCACTAGGTCACCAACTCGAAGGTCGTCTGGCCAATTCGAGTTGACACACCTGGTTCAAGAGGACGTGCATCTCGAACACGTTCCTCGTCCACGAAAGTGCCATTGGTCGATCCCAGGTCAGCGATCACCCAATGATCGTTGAAACGCCGCAGTTCAGCGTGGCGGGAGGAGGCATAAGGGTCTTCGAGAACCAGTGTAGAAGCGGGTGATCGACCGATGGTGATGGGTTGTGAGCCCAGCGGAATAAGAGTGCCTGTCAGAGGACCCCCGGTAATAAGCAGGTTGCGAGGTTCACGCGAGGATGATGTTCTCTTGTCTCTTTTGCGCTGGTTTTCCTGGCGGCGGCCACGGCCACGAGGGGTGACCATTGTGCCATAGATGTCGCGGCGCAGGACCCCAACGACGCTGAAAACCATCAACCACAACAGGACTAGGAAGCCGATGCGGAAGACAGTGAAGGCGAGGTCGGTGGTCACGTGGTTACTCCTCGGGATGCGTCCAGAACAAAATCCGAGTGCGTCCGATTGTGATCTGATTTCCGTCGAGCAAAGTTGCCGCCTCAATGCGGTGACCCTCAACAAAAGTGCCGTTTGTGGAGCCCAGATCGGTGAGAATCACACCGTCCGGGGTGATTCGAAACTCGACGTGTTCGCGGGAGACGCCGGGATCATCGACTCTGATGTCAGCTTTAGATGAACGGCCGAGGACCGTCACCTCCTCTGTCAATAGCCATTTTTCGCCACCCACGTCGATGATGGGGTGGGTGGGTGACGGTGCCGTGCCGGTCGCAGGGGCTGCCCCGCCGCGTCGAACCTTCGCGATGACCTCCAGCATCCCGGTGCCTTCTGTAGCCGACGACTGGAAGTCAATGCTCACAGGCCCTGCTAAAACATAGTGCTGTGAGGCAGCGTAGTCGGTTGCATCTTGAGCGAGCTCAGCAGAAAGTGCCTTGGAGCCGTCTTCCTCGATCCCGTCATAGTCCGACTGTGCGACACGAATGGTGAACTGATTAGGAGCGAGAGCGGCTTGGTTGGTCATGCCGGTTTGATCAGTGGCATTGTCCATGGCACGACGAATAGCGGAGGAAACGTCAATCGGCTTCAAACCCGAGCGAAACACGCGCGAGAACACCGAGTTAACGCCCTTCTCCACTGCGCTTTCGAATCTGTCGAAGATTCCCAACCACTTACCTTTCGATGCTGCGCACTGACGCTCACATGCCGGTCCGCGAACCGATGAAGCCCGCGTGCGAATCAGAAAGGACTGAATGCAAGCTTCCGCCACGTCGGGGGCAACGGCCTACTTCAGTCACAGTTTGATCACTCTGGTTTAGTTTAGTGCCGATCAGGGCATTTCGGTGCAATCTGGGGGTACCACTCTTGCGGCGGGCGAACGGTTGCGGATATTGAGTTACGTCCGCTGGAGTTCCATTGCATCCGTGGGATACTGCGGATTCCGCGTTCACCCTCGTGGCAAGTAGCACTGAATCTCGAGTGCGGACGGACGCCGAGGAACTGGTATAGTCCTTTTTCGGTGAGTTTCTCGTCGTCGGGTTTTGGCGGTAAACTAGAGGTTCAACAAAGCGCAAGTGGCGGAATAGGCAGACGCGCACGGTTCAGGTCCGTGTTCCAGTGATGGAGTGGGGGTTCAACTCCCCCCTTGCGCACCATTGTGAAGTGGCGGGATATCGTTCAGTCGTTGTCCCAACAGGCCCGTCCCTTCCTGAACATGCTCCAATCCATGCAAATCTCCGTGCGTAAAATGCATCAGCGCGCAAAAAGAAAGTGCCGCGGATACTGATTGGAGACCCTCATCGCTCAGACCAAGACGTCGGAGACGACCGACGTGGAAATGGACGACGACAACCTCCCCACGGACACTCCTTCGAAGCCGCGCATCAATTGGCCGGTCCTCATCGGGTCCTCGTCCTTGATCATCGCGATCTCAGTCTGGGCAATTGTCCTGCCGAACCAGGCTGAGTCAGTCATTATGGCGCTCGTCTCTTGGTCAGCATCGACCTTTGGCTGGTACTACATCCTGACAGCCACGATCATTGTCGTGTTCGTGCTAGTCCTAGCATTCTCTCGGGCAGGGAAGATCAAACTTGGCCCTGACGACTCAAAACCCCATTTTCCCGTGGCTACGTGGGCTTCGATGCTTTTTGCCGCTGGCATTGGCATCGACCTGATGTTCTTCGCTGTATCAGAGCCGGTTTCTCAATATATGGCACCTCCAACCGGGTCTGGGCAGACAGTGGAGGCAGCGCGACAAGCAATCGTCTGGACGTTCTTTCACTACGGGCCCGTCGGATGGGCGATGTATGCCCTGATGGGTGTCGCGTTTGCTTATTTCGCATACCGCAAGGGTCAGCCTCTCAGCATTCGCTCGCTGATCCGCCCTATCCTCGGCAAACGAACAAAGGGGGTAGCGGGTCACACCATCGACATCATCACCATTCTTGGCACTGTCTTTGGTTTGGCAGTCACGTTGGGCATCGGGGTAGTGCAACTTGCCTACGGAATGCACATCCTCTTTGGCGTGCAAGAAGGGCGAGCCGTCCAGATCTCATTGCTGGCGCTAGCAGTCTTGGTCGCGACGATCTCCACGGTATCGGGGGTTGAAAATGGAATCCGACGTCTGTCTGAACTCAACGTTTTCCTCGCCATAATCCTGCTGATCTGGATTACCGTTACAGGCGATACGCGCCTTCTGCTCGATGGCCTGGTGATGAATGTCGGTGACTTCACCGCCAGCTTCCCGAGCCTGTTGATGGAGACATTTGCCTGGGAACAACCCGAAGTGTGGATGCAGGCATGGACGCTGTTCTTCTGGGCTTGGTGGTTTGCTTGGGCTCCGTTTGTCGGACTTTTCCTTGCTCGGATCTCCAGGGGGAGGACTCTACGGCAGTTCATCGTCACGGTGCTGACGGTTCCGTTCGCTTTCATCGCAGTGTTTGTGTCGTTGTTCGGAAACTCAGCTTTGGCGCTTGTGATTCGCGGTGACATGTCCTATGCCGACACCGCTATGAACCAGCCTGAAAGGGCTTTCTTCGATCTGCTGAGTCAATACCCAGCAGCTCCACCTCTGCTGGGACTCGCGTTGATTAGCGGGCTGTTGTTCTACATCACTTCGGCTGACTCGGGTGCTTTGGTTCTTGCCAATATGACGTCCAAGATTGACGATCCGAATGTGGACGGCCTTCGCAGGTTGAGAATCTTCTGGTCTGTGGCAACAGGCTTGCTGACCTTGGCGATGCTGTTGGTTGGTGGTGTGACTGCCCTGCAGCAGGCAACCCTGATCCTTGGTCTGCCACTGACAATCTTGATTTACCTGGTGATGATCTCGCTCTACCGGTCAATCCGGTCGGAATCTGCGCCCAGCACTTCCGCGGAGTAGATGCTCCACTTGTGGTCTTTGACGATGTCACACCCCTAGTTTCGTGGGAGGATTGCCCTATGCTCCTTAGTGACTGCGATATTCTTGCCGCCCTTGATACCCAGCGCATTCGACTGACTCCGCTGGATCGCTCCCTGGTGCAACCCGCAAGTATCGACGTGCGCTTGGACTGCTACTTCCGGCTATTCGACAACCACCGTTATTCGGTGATTGATCCGGCAGCAGCTCAGCCGGGGTTGACCCATGAGGTCCGAGCTTCCGGCGATGAGCCTTTCGTGTTGCATCCGGGGGAGTTTGTCCTCGGCTCCACTTACGAGCGCGTCGAACTGGGCGACGATATCGCGGCCCGACTGGAAGGCAAATCTTCTCTTGGGCGCCTTGGGCTACTAACGCATTCCACGGCCGGATTCATCGATCCCGGATTCAATGGGCATGTCACCCTTGAGCTATCGAACACGGCAACCATGCCCATTAAGCTGTATCCCGGAATGAAGATTGGTCAACTCTGCTTCTTCTCATTGTCGAGTCCCGCTAAGGCACCTTACGGCAGTTCAACACTCGGCTCTCACTATCAGGGCCAGCGCGGCCCGACCGAGTCGCGTTCATACATGCGGTTTGACCGAATTGAGGTAAGTGAGGATTACGAGGACCGAGATTCTGGGTCACTCAACTCGGAAGCCCCTTCGAGCAGCTAACGCTGCTCGGAAATAGATCATTCGGTGGCTCCAGTGGACGGGCAACAGCGGGATCCTAGAATGGACGGCCAAACCAGGATTCCAAGCCGTGCGGAACGGACGCGTGCACGCATGAAACGCATGCAGCAGTCGCCGCTGGAATCCACATCGAGTTCAACGGCAGGGATCGGATCTTCTCCCCTTTCCTCGTCCGAATCGGTATCTCGGAACTATTCGCCCGCGCCGATACGCAGATCGATTCACGAACGAATAGCTCAACAGGCACAGGCAGCGAACCCCCTGGTCGACTCTTCATTGAGTCTGCTTGACGATGTCACTGCTGACACTGGGACATTCCGCGTCGACATGACCGGTGAGTTGGTCGAGGACAACGTTGCCCCACTCCCCGTGTTGGCCGAACCTTCGTCCCCTCGTGGTGAACTGGACTTGATGACGGCAAAGGCTCACCATTTGCTCTTGCTCCCGGAGACGGCTTCGGCCGATGACCTAGAAGCTCTTGCCATCTCAGTTTGGAACGAGGCCGGCTGGTTGACTCCGGGGCTACTCCGCCTCCAAGAGGGGGCGACACTTGAAGGTCCATGGGTAATCTCCAAGCACTCGGCCAAGGATTTAGGCCTGGATATCTCAGATGATTTCAGACCCCATGAACTTCAGGTTTGGCTCCTTCGATGTCCCACGCGACGAGGCGCCGCTCCAATCGAGGAAATCAGAGAATTCAACGAATGGGCTCGAGCCTTCCCTGAAGGAATGCCCATTGGACTAGAGGAACGTGTGCTCGAAGCCTTGCAGCGAGTGGCCAGACGGCTCTACGGCACGCTGCGAATAGCCGGATCGGGATATTTGATGTCCCCGGATCCTGAGTCGTCTGTGAATCTTCGCGTCTATGCCAGTGCATGGTTGCCCCCAGAGGAAACGGAACAGCTTCTCAAGCCCCACATCCCCGACGTTTACTTGCCGGGACCACCGCCAGCCACGGATGGAGCCCCATACGCGTTCATGGGTTCCGCGGGAACGCGTTCACAGGTGCTCATCGGAGTAAGAACGGAGACAACGGCTCCCCGTGCACTGCGCTGGGAGATTTGGGCCAAGGAAAGACTGTACCTCTACGAAATCGTATGGGCGCTACCCGAAGATCTTTACCAGTTGGACCAGGCACCCACACGTGCGGGTCGGCTAGAGAGAACCCGAGCTTCCGCTGTCGTTGAGACGGCTGCTGCAGTCCTTGCAGACAAACTGAATGACCCGCTTCTGGGTGGAGCAGCGGTTATTGATGAGGACGGCTTCCTTGTTGCCCTCGACGTACCCCCTCAAGAAGAAGAACAGCAACGTCCTTGATCTCAATGTCTGCTGCAACACCGTCAGAGTGGTCAACTCCGACCGGAGCGGCTGCGGGACCTTTCACTGGAGTGGGGGCTGAACTGAGCATTTGAGAACAGAACGGGCAGGCGGTTGCCACGACCGACGCCCCAGTTTCCTGCGCTTGATCCATTCGGGAAGACGCGATCCTCGTCCCGCGGGTTTCTTCCATCCACGCGCGCCCTCCGCCAGCTCCGCAGCACATCGCGCGCTCACGGTTCTGGGACATCTCGACCAAGTCGTCTGCCAGGGTGCCGAGCAACTCGCGCGGTGCCTCGAACACGCGATTGTACCGACCGAGGAAGCATGGGTCATGGTAGGTGATCTTCCGCTGCTCCTCGACGGGGGCTGGCACCGGTTTGAGTAGTTCCTCGCGCAGCAGGCGGTTGAGCAACTGTGTGTGGTGGATTACTTCAAAATGTGCGCCGAATTGGGGAAATTCGTTAGCGATGGTGTTGAAGCAGTGGGCACAAGTGACGACGATCTTCTGTGCCTTCGCTTCCTGTAGCGTTTCGATGGCTTTGCGGGCCAGGAGTTGGAAGAGGACTTCGTTGCCCACTCTCCGGGCGGGATCTCCCGTGCAGCTCTCGGCGGATCCAAGGACCCCGAAGTTGACGCCTGCGGTGTGAAGCAACTCTGCAACGGCTGCCGTGGTCTTTTTGGCGCTCTCTTCGTATGCGCCAGCGCATCCGACCCAGAACAGGTAGTCCAGATCCTCTGCGTCTTCGGCATCTTCACCGATCACGGGGAAATCGAAGTCCAGGTCCTTTGCCCACTCCAAGCGCTTTCGCGGCATCTGATTGTAGGGGTTACCCTTGGTTTCCATCGCGCGCATAGGGCGTTGGAGTTCCCTTGGGAACGCCGATTCCATGAGGACTTGGAAACGGCGTAGATTACCGACGTGGTTCACGTGCTCGATATCCACGGGGCACTGTTCAACGCAGGCGCCGCACATAGTGCAGTCCCACAGTGCTTCGGAGGCTACGACATCAGGAACCAACGCGGAGTTGGTGGTTGGAACTCCTGCATCCTGAGCCAGGCGCGCCGCGGTCAAAGCACCAAGTACATCCTGAGTGTGAGCGCCAGTACGCCCCGGTGGAAGAGCGCCAGCCGCTGCCGCCGCGTTGTCTCTCAGTGCCATCATTACCAGCTTCGGAGACAGCGGTTTCTCGGTGTTCCAAGCCGGACACAGATCCTGGCATCGCCCGCACTCGGTACAGGACAGAACATCTAGCCTGTCTTTCCATGTCAGGTCAGATGTGGTCCCCAGTCCGATTACATGTTCTGGGTAGGTGAGTTCGGCATCTTCCTCGTGGGCCTCCTGAACTTCTTCGAACGCGCGCTCAAGGTCATTCGATGGGTTGCCGTCGATCAAAGGTAGAGAGAGTGGACCAAGTGATTTGCTTCCGTCGGCATTGATCCCGGTCATGATGTTCAGCGGAGCTAGGAAGCGGTGCCAGGACACTCCCATCGCCACATCCATGCCGACGACAACCATCCACAGCATCGACACGCAGATTTTTATTGTCGCAACGATTGCAATCGCAGATACGAGTACTGTCACGTTCGTACCCGTGTGAGCACCTCCGCTCGAGACCAACGCAGTCTGCAATACATGGAGAATCAGAACCGATGCGCAGACTATGGCGATGACGGCCTCAACAAACCAGGCCTGCCACCGGGTTGAACCGAAGAATCTTGATTCCCGGGGGTACTTCCGGTTGCGAGCATTGACAACTATGCGAGTGACGATCAAAGCCAGGATCGAGACAAGTCCGAGGCTCGCCAGGATCTCAGTGAACCATTTCCACCAGGCCGTATGGCCGATGACCGGCAAGACGAACAGGGGATCGAAGATCTGGACGAATGAAGAAGCAAGCGTCAGCAGCAGGCCGACGAACGAGACCATCACGAACCAGTGAGCCACGCGCACCACCGGTCGTCCCTTGAAGGTCGTGTGAAGAATGGTCACCTTGACTGCGGTCCACAGGCGCGTACCAACTGGTCCCCATCTGCCGGATTCGGGGGCACCGGACCGAATCGCATGGACTAGCCTTGCGACACCGCGAGCGAACACACCAACGCCGACTACAGTGAAGATCCCAACGAGAACCAGGCACGTGATTACCAGTGCGGTTGGAGCCGTAAGCGGCGTCATAAGTTTTGGACCTCCCGGAAAGGTGAACGATCTTCACTCGATTATCGCTTACGGCGAGAAGATGTGGTCGGGACCTCGGGATTCAGCCGGTTGACGGTAAACTCGACATATCCCGGCGACTTCCTGACCTGGTCCGTTTCGCGACATTGAGAGGCCGCGCTTCGCATGATTTTGCTGCTGACAGTTCACTTTGTAGCAGCGATCTGCGCTCCTTTGGTGGTTCGTGCTTTTGGTCGGAACGCGTTCTTCGTCCTGGCAGCAGTACCTGCTTCAGCAGCTATTTGGGCCGCAGTACACACCCGACAGATCTTTGAGCAGCCAGTTGAAGTAGCGGTTCGCTGGGTTCCTGCGCTCGATCTGAACTTGGTATTCCGCGTTGACGTACTGTCGGGGCTAATGATGCTGATCGTTGGTGGCGTGGGATCCCTTGTCATGTTCTACTCGGCTCGATACTTTGCGGTGAACGCCCCCTCGCTGGGCCGATTTGCGGCCCTGTTCCTCGGATTTGCTGGGGCGATGCTGGGTGTGGTCATGGCAGACCAGACGATGACGGTCTACGTCTTCTGGGAACTGACTTCAGTTCTGTCCTACCTGCTTATCGGCTTCCACCACGGTCGTCGCCCGGCACGTTCTGCAGCGCGCCAAGCAATCCTGGTTACCAGCATGGGTGCGTTAGCCATGTTTGGCGGATTCGTAATGCTGGGAGTCACGCCTGGAGGATCGTTCAGGATCTCTGAACTCCTGCAGAATCTCCGGATCGGAACTCTGGATGTGACATCTCCGCTGGTGATCGTTGCAGCACTGCTCATTTTGCTTGGCGGCCTAACCAAGTCAGCGCAGATACCCTTCCACTTCTGGTTGCCGGGGGCTATGGCGGCTCCGACACCGGTCTCCGCCTACCTGCACGCGGCCGCAATGGTGAAGGCGGGCGTGTATTTGGTTGCTCGACTGACCCCTGGTTTCACGTTGATTCCCGGGTGGTCTCAACTGGCAGTGGTTTTCGGGTTTTCCACGATGATCCTGGGTGCTTACCGAGCGCTCAAGCAGCGCGACCTGAAGCTGATTTTGGCATTTGGCACTGTATCGCAGTTGGGACTCATGACTGCGGCCGTCGGGCTTGGCAGTGCAAGCGCAATGGCTGCAGGCATCGTGATCATGGTCGCTCATTCACTGTTCAAGTCGGCACTATTTCTCACCGTTGGTGCCGTCGAGTCCGTGACGGGTACCCGAGACATATGGGATCTGTCTAGTTTGCGCAAGAGGACGCCTGTCCTTGCGACATTTGCGGCATTGGCCGCGCTGTCGATGGCGGGTGTTCCAGTGACCTTGGGCTACCTCGGCAAAGAGGGCCTCTTGTCAGCCCTGTACTTCGGGACTGATGCCGCATGGGTGACTGGTCGCAGCGTCGAAATCACCCTGCTTACCATCCTGGTCATCGGGTCGATGATGACCGCGGCATACGCCTGGCGTGTTTGGTGGGGAGCCTTCGCGGCGAAGAACATCGAAGTCGAAATGAAGGTTCGCAGGCTATCTACGACAATGACTGCGCCGATAGGCATCCTGGCGGTGGGAGCGCTGCTGGGCATCACCCCCTATCTGTTCTCCACCATCACCCATCACGTCACCGGAGCGTTGCCTGGTCACGAGCACATCGCGCTGTGGTCCGGCAAGGGTCCCGCGATCTTGACTGCGGTCGTACTCGCCGGGGGCCTGACGCTCGCATACTTCCGGCAGCCAGTATCAAGGATCCAACGCGCGATTCGGATTCCGTTCTCTTCAATCCGCGGTTACGCGTGGACATTGAGGGAACTGGAACTTACCGCGTCGTTGGTCACCTCGAGGATCCAAAGGGGATCTCTGACGGCAGAGATAGCCACCATCTTTGCGACAGTCATCATTGCGTGCACGTACGCACTTGTTCGCGCTCCCTCGCCCAGCAGTTCGATGGAGCTTTGGGACACACCGCTACAGGCGGCTATCATCGCTGCTGGAATCCTTGCCGTAGCCGCCACTGTCCGAGCTAACCGTCGCATGCGCGCAGCTTTGTCCCTGGGTGCGGTCGGCATGTCCGTATCGCTTCTGTTCGCCTATTACGGAGCGCCTGACCTGGCCTTGACCCAACTTGCGGTAGAGGCTGTTTCCATCGTCGTGTTTATCCTGGTGCTTCGAAAGCTGCCAACACACTTCTCCACACGCCCTCTGCTCTCCACACGGGTCACCCAGTATGCGGTATCGATCGGCATCGGCCTGATTGTGACAATCGGTGGTTACTTCGCGATCTCATCGCGAATTGCTTCTCCAGTGTCGGAGAACATGCCCGCCGAAGCTCTCTCCTTTGGCCATGGAGAGAACATAGTCAATGTCATTCTGGTTGATATGCGTGCGTGGGACACGGTGGGCGAGCTCTCTGTCCTATTGGTCACTGCTACCGGCGTTGCGTCCTTGATTTACATCATGACTAGGACGGGCAAGATTTCGCGCGTAGACGGCGCTAAAGGCAAAGGCACTTTCCTGCCCGGAGTGCTCGCGTTGGCGGGCAAGCAGCGGTCGATCGTCCTGGAGGTCAGTACTCGTCTGCTGTTCCCGACAATGCTTATGCTTTCACTGTGGTTGCTGTTCGTCGGCCACAACAACCCCGGTGGTGGCTTTGCCGGTGGTGTGGTTGCGGGCCTCGCTTTCGTTCTACGTTATCTTGCTGGCGGCCGGTACGAACTGGGTGAAGCAATGCCCATTCCTGCCGGCTATCTGCTGGGGGGCGGGTTGTTCATCGCTGCTGCCGGTGGGGCACTGCCACTGCTCTGGGGTCAAGCTGTGTTCCAGTCGCAGCCGGTTGACATTGCTCTGGGCCCAATTGGAACGCTGCACTTCACCACGGCCATGGTCTTGGACATCGGTGTCTACATTCTGGTCTTGGGTCTAGTGCTCGACCTGGTTTCAGCTTTGGGGGCAGAGATTGACCGCCAGACTGATCGGGAATTGTTGGGATCGTCTCGTATGTCCACCAGGTCCAGGAGACGCAGTTCTGTGGGAGGTGCATTGTGAATCTCCCATCTGTGGCAATGCTCGTTTTTGCTGGAGTCCTGGTCGGTTCGGGGGTCTTCCTCGCCCTTGAACGAACCCTCTCGCGTATTTTCATCGGACTTGGACTGATCACTAACGGCATCAACGTCCTCATTCTCGCCATGGGTGGGGCTGCCGGAAACCCCCCGCTACTCGGCATGGGGGACCAGCGAATTGTCGACCCCCTACCGCAGGCGATGATTCTTACTTCGATTGTGTTATCGCTGGGCACCACCGCGTTCGGTTTGGCTCTGGCCTACCGATCCTGGCTGCTAACCGGAAACGATGAGGTTGTCGATGACGTCGAGGACCGTCGACTGGCTCGCCGTCAAGGACGGCGCTGGGAGGGCCTGGACGATCACTTCGCAGAAGGCACAGAAGACGCAGAGGTAATTTACGATGCAACCGCCAAGAGTGAGGACGACTAATGATCACCTCACTCAACTGGGCTGTCCCACTGCCCGTCCTCGTCCCGCTGTTTTCGGCGGGCTTGGCGATGGTGCTCGCACGCAGACCTCGACTGCAGCAGCTAGTGGCCGTGCTGGCGATGACGTTCTCCACGGTGATAGGTGCGATGCTGGCCATCGGCGCAGTTGATGGACCGATTGTTCTGGATGTTGGATCCTGGGCTGCCCCGATCGGAATTACGCTGGTCGCCGATCAGCTTTCTGCTCTGATGCTTGTTGTCTCGCAGGGGGTATCACTCGCGGTCCTGCTGTACTCCGTGGCGCAGAACGTCTCCGATCCTTCACCCAGTGCGCCGGTCGCGGTGTTCTATCCAACCTTTCTGATTCTGTCGGCTGGCGTTTCTAACTCGTTCCTGACCGGTGACTTGTTCAACCTCTACGTCGGTTTTGAGATTCTGCTGGCGGCTTCCTTCGTCCTGATCACGCTTGGGGGCACCCGAGGCCGGATCCGAGCTGGGACGGTATACGTAGTCGTGTCGCTGGTGTCCTCAGCAATATTCTTGGCTGCAATCGCGTGGATCTATGGCGCAACTGGCACGGTCAATATGGCTGACCTATCGATTCGTCTGGCCGATCTGCCACCGTCTACGACGCTGCTGATGCAATTGATGCTGCTGGTGGCATTCGGGGTGAAAGCGGCAATATTCCCACTGGCGGCTTGGTTGCCCGACTCATATCCAACCGCACCGGCACCCGTCACTGCGGTATTCGCGGGATTACTGACCAAAGTTGGTGTCTACGCGATAATTCGCCTGAATTTCGTTTTGTTTCCTGGTAATCGACTGTCGGTGCTGTTGGGTGTGCTGGGAATCTTGACGATGATCGTCGGCATCCTCGGCGCTGTAGCTCAAGATGAAGCCAAGCGACTCTTGAGCTTCACACTTGTGTCCCATATCGGTTACATGATTTGGGGCATATCAATGGCGACGGCTGCGGGGCTGGCGGCATCGATCTACTACGCATCGCACCACATCATCGTTCAGACAGCCCTGTTCCTCCTGGTCGGGTTGATCGAACGGCGTGCCGGAACCACGTCCTTAAACCGCCTTTCTGACTTGGCACGTCGGGCTCCGTTGATTGCAGTGATGTTCCTGATTACCGCGATGAATCTGGTTGGCGTTCCACCCCTCACAGGGTTTATTGGCAAGCTAGGCCTTGCCGAAGCATCAGTTCAAGTGGGGACCCCGATGGCGTGGGCGCTGCTGGGGGCGGGACTGCTTACTTCGTTGCTGACGCTATATGTCGCTGTGAAGTTCTGGAACAAGGCTTTCTGGCAGGAACGTGGAGTGAGCCACGATGACCAGCAGTTGCCCGATCTGGCTCAGGCGCATTCTGGGCGGCACGAACGCCGTCTTCGCAGACTTCGCCGCCGTCGTGACCAGAGTCCGCATGCTGTTCGAGTGGTGGAAGCATCCAAGACCGAAGTGGAAAAGGGACGTGGGGAGTCCAATCCGCTTATGTACGCCACAGTTGCGGGGCTCGTGCTGGTTCAGGTATTGATGGCCGTCTTCTCCGGGCCGATTTACGCATACACGACAGAGGCCGCCGAATTTCTCACCACTCCCTGGGCTTACGCTGATTCGGTGCTGATCGCGGACGGTCGTGGTGAAGGATCCTCGCACGAGGAATCTTTGCCTCCTCTCAAACCTCCGTGGATCACCGATGATGCGGAATCCCCGTCGCTTCTCTGGAAGACGCCTGATCTTCCAGAGGTAGGGGGTGACAATGAGTGATTCTCGAAACGGAGCGCTGGCGTCTGCAATAGCCGCCGGACGCCAAGGGCTGAACGCTAGACGGCACGTGTCAGTCGCAATGACCATCTGGCTCACGATGGTGTGGATCGCGGTCTTTTCTTCTTTTGCGCCGCTTATCGTTCTGTCGGGATTGCTGATTGCAATCGTGATTCAATTGGTGTTCCCACTCCCGTCCCATAAGCATCTGTGGCACTTGCGCCCGCTGTATGCCGCCGTGATGCTCTTGAGGTTCGTCTGGAACCTAATTGTCGCCGGCGTCCAAGTGTCGCTGCTAGTACTGTCGGGTCGCGACCACAAGGACGGGATTGTGAGTTGCAAAGTGCGCAGCGGCAACCCGGTGTACATGACAATTCTTGCGGGAATGACCTCAATGGTCCCAGGGACGATCGTGATCAAAGTTGACCCTGCCGACCGCACTCTATTCCTCCATGTCCTGGATATGGAGGCACACGGTGGAGTAGAAGGGACTCGAAAAGAGGTCCTGGACCAAGAAAGACAGATCCTGCAGGCACTGGCTCCCTCTAGGGTCCTGGTTGAGACTGGACTGAGGAGACCCGGTCCAGACAAGAAGTCCGACAGCGAAGGAGGGTGATGATGGCGACAGCGAGCTATGTAGTCATCGTCATCAGCCTTACTGCTCTGATTGCAGCGATGATGCTTTCTTTGGTGCGACTTGCGAGAGGCCCCTCTGTCCTCGACCGTGCCGTCGCGCTCGATGTGGTGACTGCGGCTGTCATCGCGGTGGTGATTGTCCTGATTGCGTGGCAAAAACGTACGGACCTCATGGTCTTGCCGCTGGTCTTCGCGTTGACGGCATTCTTCTCCACTGCGACGGTGGCCAGGGTTGGGATTGCTCCAGCTATTCGCCGGATGAGGAAGAAAGAGTTGCGCAAGGCGGAGCGAGCTGCCGAACTCGCAGCTGAAGATGCCGTTGCTGAGGTGGTGAACAGTGTCGAGACAGACACGGACACTGGACCTGGCGAGCCTCAGGCAAGAACAAATGATCCTACGGCGAAGGATCCGGAGGTCTAGGTGCGGAACATCTTGATGCTTGTCGCTGAGAACGTGTTACTGCCTGCAGTAAAGACTGGAGAATCCACCCAGGAGTTGATTGCCACGGTTCCTGTTTGGTCTCAAGCACTGGATCTAGTCGGTGCGATCTTCATCTTGGCAGGTGCCTTGTTCACATTGATCGCTGCTATCGGACTGGTTCGCCTGCCGGATTTGTTTTCGCGGACCCACGCGGCAGCAAAGCCACAGATGCTGGGACTCATGCTGATGTGCTTTGGTTTGATGTTCATCATGAGGAACTGGCAGTGGTTCCTCATCTGCACCCTGGTACTGGCGTTGCAGATGGTTGCTGCTCCGGTGGCATCGCATTTGCTGGGGCGTTCCGGTTACACGCTGGGCAGCGTCTACACCGAGTACCTGATAGTTGACGAACTCGAAGAGTTCGAACAAGCAAAGAGAAACAGCAAGAAGTAAGGGTCAGTTCAGGCTGCTTTGTGGGCTCTGATTAGCCGCGACTATGATGCCGGTACTCGTCTTCCAGGGAGAAGTCGGCATACGAGTAGTCGTCGTCCTCATCCGAATCGACTTCATCCGGCTCAATGTCATCTTCTTCTGTGCCGGACAACTCACGTTGCAGGGCATTCAGATCAGGCTCGGGGCTGTAATACTTCAGCTTCCGAGCCACTTTCATATGTTTCGCCTTTTGACGGCCGCGCCCCATGGCGTCGACCCCCTCTTACTCTTGCGGGTCCGGATGCCGGTCCCCTGGTTCAATCATTCCTATCGCGGGCATAAGTCTACCTTGGACGGGAAGACACCTGCTACACGGGTCGCGATCACCCGCACAGGGCGGCCGCTCCAAGTGGTCACAGCCGCCCGATTAAGCCCTGTCTAGCGGCTACGGCGAGCTTTCTTGATCTTGCTGTTGATGACCAGAAGTGCGACCGTTCCCACTACGGAGGCAGCGAGAATCGCGATCTTCTTGATTGCTTCTCGATTTCCCTCGCGTGCCTCATCAATGGTGTTCAAGGCTGCAACCTGTGCAGTTTCCGCACGAAACTTCAGATCTTCTTTCGCGTACCCAAGCTGGGTCTTCGGCTGAATCTCAGTTTTCAGTTCCTCAAGGTTCGCTGTCAGAGAGTCGCGGCTGGAAGCAATGATCCGCCTTAACTCTTTCTCGCGCGCGGGGACGGAGATCTTCTGCTTCTTGCTCATTTGCTCAGCCCTTCTCTAACAGCGGTGATGTCGTCTTTGATTTCCTCACCGGGATTAGGAGCGCCTTCAGACGCGCGCTTCACCAACCCGACCCCGACAAGCAACGTGAGGATCATCAACAAGATGATGATCCCGAAAGTGATAAGGGATGCAGCCCATGGTGGTACCACGTAGATGAACGCCAATTCAATCGTGTGGAACGCCCACCAACCTGCATATAAGGTGAACAGAATTACGATTACGAACGCGACGATCGCTCCGGCTGCCTTGACCAGAGAGGCCTTGGCCTTCATCTTTGTCAGCTCGATTTGGGCTTCGACCATGGTTCGGCCGTTGTCTATTGCTCCCTCAACGATCTTGCTGATGGAGGGATGCTCGGGAGGTTCCGGGGCAGCACGCAAGGGTCTGGGGCGAACTTGCTCCCCGATTTCCTCTGCTGTCACCTCAATGAACTCAGGGGTTTGGTTGTCGGTCATGTCTGCTCCTCAGATGCAGTGAACCAGGCTGTAGAGCCAAACCCGACCGAAGTCGACCGGGCTCGCGCTTTCAATATGAAAGTCTCGCATTAATCTATGGTCTCGGGGTCTCGTCGGGCGGTTCTTTTCCGTTGTCGAGTGCCTCGGGAAGCGTTCCTGGTAAAGACTTGAGGATACGGGTGGCCTGCTCGAGGATTTCGGCTTGCTCCTTTGACATCCTGCGGTGGATACGACTTTCTACATGCGGAATGCTGTCTCTTGCCTCCCTTCCGACAGTACGGACGAAGTCGTCCGCCAGATTGGCAGGTACGTCGGAGGCGGGCGCTTCTAGGATTTGCCCGTTCTCCAGAATGAGGGTTCGGTCCGCCCATGATCCGACAGAGAGATCCGCAGTTGTAAGGATGACCGTGGTACCAAAGACCTGCGAGGCTCCGCGCAGTGCCGACAGAAGTTCTTGGACCCCGGATGAATTGAGCCCTAGAGTCGGTTCGTCCGCCAGGATCACCCCTGTCTGAGAAGCAAGTGACCGGGCTAGCACAGCACGCTGCTGTTCGGTGGGGCTCAGCTCCCAAGGGGCACGAGGAAGCAGATTGTCCAGGTTGAGGTGCTGAACGACAGCGTCTAGCACCGCAGGTGAGCGAGGGCGACCTGCAAGATCTGGACCCAGCAGAATGTTCTGCTCAATGGTCTTGGAAGGAAGCAGGTTGACTCCGCTACGAATGAACCCAACATTCAGTGAACGGACACGGAGTTGGCGGTCAGGTGGAAGTGAGGTCAGTTCGACTCCGCCAAGAAGGACTGTTCCCGTCGAAGCGGGGAGGATCCCGGAAAGGCAGTTGAGCAGCGTTGTCCTGCCGGAACCGAGAGGACCCACGATCGCGATGACTTGCCCCGGAAACACTTCGAATGTAACTTCACGCAATGCGTGCACCTCGGTGTCACCGTGACGATAGCTCTTCGAAATGTTGTCAGCAACAAGTACCGGTCGTGTCGCTGAGTCCGCAGACTTTCCCATGCGTACATTGTGGCAAAGATGTAGCTAATGACCAGGCGTCGGCCAGGAGTCTTTCAGCCTACTGTTTGGTTGAACCCAGATACTTGGGAGAACATGGGTGCATGAAGCGAATAAACAACCTATTTGGTGTCCGCCGCATTTTTGCGAGCGTGGCAGCTGTGGCGGTAGCAGGAGTTGCCTTGACCGGGTGTTCCTCCGACAAAGACTCATCTGATGCAACGACCCCCATGAGCGAAATTTCTACCAGCGAGCCACTGGACTGCGGTGAGATGCAGGACTCAATGGGTATCCTCAAGGAAGAGTTCAACAGCATCATGGCTGATGCGTCCGCTGATCCCAACACTGCGTCAGGCAGTTTGCAGGGACTGGCAGACATCGTCAGTTCTGTTGCTCTGTCAGCAGACAGCGACCAGTTGGAGACGACGATTAGTTCACTCCAGGGGACCCTATCTACGTTGTCGCAGGCACTTCGATCGGGGGCCGAGGACACCGTAACCGAATTGACAGATCAGGCGACGACGGCCTTCGAGGAACTGGTTTTCGACTGCGAAAAGTAAGTGGAGGTAGCTGTCATTAGCAGGGACGAGACTTCGGAGAAACGCTGTATGTTTCTCCGGGGTCCGTCACCGCTACCGGGGCGAGGATCTCATTCATCTTCGCTATGACTTCGGGATCGAGCTTCACCCCGGATGCTTTTACGGTGTCGTCAAGCTGATCCGGGAGCGAAGCTCCCACGAGTGCGGCCGCGACATTCGGATTGTTGAGGACCCAGGCGATTGAAAGCTGGGCCATGGTCAGTCCGGATTCCTCGGCCAGAGGACGTAGTTGCTGAACGCGTTCCAGAATTTCCGGGGTCAGGAACTTCTGAACGAAGTTCGCACCACTGTTCGTGTCGGTTGCGCGTGAGCCCTCTGGGGCAGGCTTGCCGGGAACATATTTGCCGGTAAGCACACCTTGTGCCATCGGTGACCAAACGATTTGCGACATCCCCAGTTCTTTACACGTTGGGACGATCTTCTCCTCGATTACACGCCACAGCGCCGAATACTGGGGCTGGTTCGAGACCATCTGGATGCCGAGTTCATCCGCGAGCTTGTATCCCTCGCGGATTTGCTCCGCAGTCCACTCGGAGACCCCTATGTACATGATCTTTCCCTGACGGACGAGATCGGCAAATGCCTGAAACGTCTCTTCCAGCGGCGTTTCGTAGTCGAAACGGTGGGCTTGATAAAGCTCCACGTAGTCGACTCCCAAGTTGCGCAGCGAACGGTGGATGCCATCAAAGATGTGCTTCCGCGAAAGGCCACAGTCGTTTGGGCCCTTGCGACCGACGGGCCAGAAGACCTTGGTGAACACTTCGAAGGATTCACGATCACGTCCCTTGAGCGCTTCGCCCAGGATCTGTTCCGCCTTCCGATTCGCGTACACGTCAGCCGTGTCAAACGTGGTGATCCCCAAGTCGAGCGCGCGGTGCACAGTGCGGATTGAGAGATCAGCGTCAACCTGCGATCCGTGAGTTATCCAGTTGCCATAGGTGATTTCGCTGACTTTCAGACCAGAATTTCCGAGATATCGATATTCGACCATGCCTCCAACCTAGCAGCGGACTCCGACATATTGCGTTGGTGCGATGCACGGTCCTTTTCAACGTGCTGATCCTGCACGAGTGTTCTTCCCCAGGGACGGGGCCTGGCAGTCCTCCACATTTCGTCCGCTGATCGTGATTGAGCGGTCGCTGCGGGGTACCGTTTAGGGAGTACTGCCATTCCACTGCGTGAAGGAGCGGGAAATGTCGGATACCCAGTCCAGCGTTAGACCGAAAGATGTTGCAAGTGAGGAAGCCAGCAAAGATGCAACGGCTCCCGCTATATGCGAATGTGAAGATAAGGTCGCCTGTACGTGTGCGAAATGTTCATGTGACCGATGTAGCTCGGTCGAAGGGCGCGATTGTCCTTGCTGCAAGCACGAGTGTGCTTGTTGCGGTCACGACGAGTTCATCGAGAAATGCGATTGCGCCGAGACAGCTGGAGATGAAATTTCTGAACATGGCGAAGCACTCATGGAGGCGTGCGTTGCCTGTGGACCTGACGGCTGTGTGTGCGGACACGGACCTTGCGCGTGCGGCTGTGTCGGTGAGCCTGCTCGTGGCTGCCGATGTGCCTGCCATGGTGACATCTGCACGTGCGGTGCGGTCGATCGGATCCTGCTTGAGGAGATCGCCGAGGATATAGAAGATGTGGAAGACGACTGTGCTTGCGGCAGACACGGTCACGGATATCACCATGGGACGATGGCTCATAGACACTTCGCGATAATTGATAATCCCAAGCTTATGCTGGCGGCTGGTGCCGCACAGGCTACAGACCTGGTGTTGCGGGTCATCGCTATCCGACGTGCGATCAAGAAGGGGCAGAAGGGCTGGATCCTTCCGCTGGCAGTCGTGAACTCCATGGGAATTCTGCCCACGCTGTACCTGGCGACAAAGGGCCGCGGCAAGTAACGTTACGTAGCCGGGGGAGTTTTGGTCTGAAGTCTCGGCAGAAGGTCCTCGGACCGGCAACGCTTATCGGCAACTATTTGGGGGCCACAACTTGTCCACAACCACGCGCCTGCTAGATGCTATCGAGTCCGGTGAGATTGACACCCTGCTCTTCGACTTGGACGGCGTTCTCACGCCAACCAGTGACTTGCATCGGCGGGCGTGGAAGGCTTTGTTCGACCCGGTGCTGGTCGGTCACGGAGTCGATCCGTACGTGGATGCTGACTACTTCGCCCATTTGGACGGAAAGCAGCGCATGGACGGGGTACGAGAAGTGCTTGAGTCGCGTGGGATCGAGTTGCTTGAAGGGGGCTCTGGTCAAGACCCCGGGAAAATGACTGTCTGGTCTCTGGCGGAGTCAAAGAATGACGCGTTCAACCAGTTGCTTGCCCGGGAGGGCATCGCTCCGTATCCGGGGACCAGTGCATTCCTGGAGTACCTGCAGCGGTTCCCCGGGGTGAAGATGGGAGTGGTGTCCTCGTCCAGAAATGCGGGCACGATCTTGGAGATGAGCCGACTGGACAAGTACTTTTCCACCGTCGTTGACGGATTGGTCGCGGCTCGCGAGGGACTTTCCGGAAAACCTAGTCCTGACACATTTGTGCGAGCGGCCCAGAACCTCAATTCTTTTCCCTCCAAGGCCGTGGTGTTTGAGGACGCGCTCTCTGGCGTCGCAGCTGGCGCAAGGGGAGGATTCGCTTACGTCGTTGGCATTGATCGCGGGGCGGGTCGCCAGTCGCTGCTCGAAGGCGGGGCAACACTGGTCGTGGATGACCTCGTTGAACTAGTTCCCGTGGAAGCTCGATCTGAGGCGGAAATCCCAGTCGAAGGCTCACGGCTGAAGGCTCACGGCCGTGGGTGAGAGGGACCTCCGAGAAAACGTGCTGCTAGGTGGAGGCGAGTGGACTCTGGTTGCAAAGGGAGAACAGAGCATTGGTGACTCGGTGCTCGACTCTCTCCTGGCCGTCAGCAATGGGTTCTTGGGCATGCGCGGTGGCGTCGGCCTACACCTAACGGATGATCCAAACCGTGCGACGATGCTAGCCGGATTTCACGAGATTTGGCCTATTGTTCACCCGGAAAATGCCTACGGGTTTGCCCGGACAGGTCAGAGCCTGCTGGCTTTTCCGGATGCTACCGGATTCGAAATGTGGGTCGACGGTGATTTGCTGCGGATTGGAACCGGGAACTTCGAGTTCATTGAGCGCACACTGGACATGGCATCGGGGGTTCTCCGCATGGCTGCCATATGGGAGGCACCCAGTGGTGCGCGTGTGCGAATAGATGAACGTTTTGCAGTTTCCGTAACGAATGAGGCATTGGCGAGCGTCGAGGTGCGGGTCGAAGCACTGACTCAGGACTGTGCGGTAAGGATCGCATCAATTGTTGAGGAGACCTCGGTCGACCCCGGTGAGCATGGGGATGAGTCCCTGGCGGTAGCTTCACAGATGACCGACCCTCGCATGGGTGATGCTCGGGCAAAGACGTTCTTGTCGGTTATTTCTCGCACTTTCTCCGCCGATGAAGGCACCATTGTGTTCCGCACGCAACACTCCAGGATGGTTGCGTCTCTTTCATATTTCCACCAGGTTCGACACAGCACTGATGCAGTGGTCGCCGATGCAGGTGTGACTCACTTGGGACACGCGATCGTTACGACTTTTGATGCGCAGGTGGAACGCGGGTCCTCGTTCACAGTCTCCAAAGGGTTGGCCTACAGCCGTTCAGATGTGGTCACTTCCGACTATGGTCTGGGACCGAACGAGGAAGACGGACGTACCACCGAGATCATGCGAGCCCTCGTTGACCGAAGCAATCATGCTCTGCAGGACTTGCAGGCAGAGGGATTTGAGGACTTCTTTGAGCAGCAGGATTCCTTCTATCAGGAACTGTGGGCTCACCACGATGTTCAGATCGGTGGTGATCCGCTGACTCAGAAGGCTTTGAGATGGACAATCTTCCATCTGCTTCAGTCGAGTTTGCTGCTAGACGGAACTGGTATTTCTGCCAAAGGTCTCAGTGGTACTGGATACGATGGTCACTACTTCTGGGATACGGAGATCTACATTTTGCCGTTCCTCGTGTTTACGGCTCCGGAAGCTGCCCGAGAAGCCCTGCATTACAGGTACTTGCTTCTTGATGCGGCGCGGGCTCGTGCAGCGGAGATGGATCAGCGTGGCGCGCTGTTCCCGTGGCGAACTATTTCGGGCCATGAAGCCTCCGCGTACTATCCGGCGGGGACAGCTCAGTACCACATTGACGCAGATATCTCCTACGCCGTCAACCAGTATGTGTGGGTTACGGGTGACTATGATTTCTTGGCTTCGCAGGGTTTCGAGATTCTCGTTGAGACCGCGCGTCTTTGGGTTGACCTTGGCTTCTGGCACGAAGTCCCGACTGTAGTCGAGGATGCTGGTTCGCAGTGGATTGGCGGGTCGCGTAGCTTCCACATCTTCGGAGTGACCGGGCCGGATGAATACACCGCCGTGGTCGACGACAACTTCTACACCAACGTCATGGCGCGAGCGAACCTGCGCAACGCCGTGTTCTGGGCGCAGTGGATGCAACAGAATCGCCTTTCGGACTATGTGCATATCGCGGGCAGGCTTGGACTTGGTGATGAGGAACTCAGTGCGTTCACGGCTGCCGCCGACGCGATGCACATTCCGTTCGATGAGGGCCTGGGAATCCACGCCCAAGACAACAGTTTCTTGTCCAAACCGCGCTGGGACTTCGAGGGCGTGCCTGTAGAGAACTACCCACTACTTCTGCACTACCATCCACTTGTCATCTATAGACATCAGGTATTGAAGCAGGCTGACGTGGTGTTGGGCCTGTACCTGTGTGCAGATGAGTTCACCATTGACCAGAAGCGCGCCGATTTCGAGTACTACGACCCTCTGACGACAGGCGACTCCTCACTGTCAGCAGCAACCCAGGCCATCATTGCGTCAGATGTCGGGTACGCCGACTTAGCGTGGAAATACTTCGAACGAGCACTCATGACTGACTTGGAAGACCGCCATGGCAACACGCATCACGGGCTGCACATGGCGTCACTGGGCGGCGTGTGGTCAGCAGCGGTCATGGGCTTTGGCGGTATGCGTTTGAGCGACGATACCCTGAACATCAACCCGCAGCTCCCCGGCAACTGGGACTCTCTCAAATATCGGATCCAGTATCGTGGCCAGTGGCTAGAGGTGGAGTCCAGTCGCACCTCAGTGCGGGTACGTTTGCATGCAGACGCGACTGAGGAATGCTCGTTGACGATCGCTGACAGGGAGTTCACCCTTAGTCCCGGGCAGACCGCTGAGGTCATGGTTAGCCACGGGGAGATCCCGCTTCCCGAAACGGAGGGCAAACTGGGTCCTGGGGCCGAGTGGCCGGGGGAGAACTAGCCTTTATTTTCACCCCGATGTCCATTCTTCGTGCAGTACTTGCGCGACTAAGGTCCTGCGCCGCAAGGTGGAATCGACGCGGAGCGGTAAACGAGGGGAATCCCATTATGAACAGCGAATTCGACGACAAGCTCGTCCAGGTTGTACATAACTCAGAAAACAACTGTTTTGTGATTGATGTTGACGGCAGCGTCGCAGGGGTCTTGAAGTACGAGGAATCTTCGCCGGGAGTGCGCGACTTCATCAGCACCGAGGTGCTTCCCGAGTATGAGGGTCAGGGCCTAGGAGGGAAATTGGTTGACCGAGCACTAGAAGAATCCTGGGCAGAGGGACTCGAAGTAATCGGTACCTGCCCGTTTGTTGCTGCCTGCCTGAAGCGTGAGGAGGACGGCGACTAGGAACGTGCGCGGGCAACCGCCTGGAAGCGATCTTGATCGCGGTGCTCACGAATAGGCCATACGGTGTCGCCGGTACGGAGAGAATCAATTCGCCCCGAAAGCAATGCCGTCTCCAAGGCCAGAACTCCAGTAACCAGTGTCGGGCTTTGGACTCCTCCCGCAAAGACCTGATCTACCAGATCCTGACGAGGGACGAACTCCCAGGTCATCTCAGCTTCCTCGTCTTCAAGGACAAAATCAGAGGGGCGATCGGTGGGGGCAAGGTCTCGCGCCAAGTAAATACGCAAGGATTCCTCGTTGCCTCCCGGGGTTGTCACCATATCCACCAGCACGTTCCAGATGTTGGCGCTCAACTCCGCTTCCTCGGCCAATTCGCGCTTTGCGGCCGCAAGGAAGTCTTCTCCGTCGATATCCAGTAATCCAGCGGGTATCTCAACTAACTCCATCTCAACCGGGTGGCGATACTGGCGTAATACTGCGATCTGATCGGCATCCTGGTCCCACGCGACGATCGCGACCGCCCCGGGATGGGAAATAACCTGCCGGACCATTAGCTCCCCCGAAGGAGTCTGGACCGTCTCCTCAAGGAAGCTGGAGACGCTCCCGGTCGCCAAGACCTCACGCCTCGTGACGGGCCATTTCATGGGTCGATCAGCTTGCAGCATGGAAGCCCTTTCAGCAGGAGCCGTCGAGCTTCATCTGGTTGACCTGGTCAACCCTCACCTGGTGACGACCACCTTCGAAGTCGGTCTCCAACCACATCTGGGCAATCATCTGCGCGGCAGGGATTGCAATGACTCGAGAACCCATGGCCAGTGCATTTGTATCGTTGTGCTCGCGGGACTTCACTGCCGTGAAAGGCTCTGAACAGACCACGCAGCGCACCCCATCGACCGAGTTTGCGGCAAGTGAGATTCCCACGCCAGTTCCACAGACCACGATCGCGCGGTCCGCTTCGCCACAGGCGATGGTTTCGGCTGCTAATCGACCGTAACTTGCATAGGAAGTGCTTTCCGTAGAGAACGGTCCCAAGTCGATGATCTCGTGCCCCAACTGGCGCACGAACTCGACCAGTGCAGTCTTCATCTCGTATGCCGCGTGGTCTGAGGCTAGAACCACCTTCATTGCAGACTCCTCACTTCGACGGGATCGGTACGCTATCGGACAGATCCATTGGTTGCAGGATTATCCCATTGTGTCACCTGCTTTCCGGGCAGTAGTTTCGGGTCATGAGTCCACAGAAGACCTTGAAGGACCCCGCGTGATCACTCTGGATGCCGACGAGGACGTGGCCAATTCTTAGTGCCCGCCGCAACGGAGAGTTGGCAGAACATGTTGAGAGTTTATTCGCCTGCCGATTCCGCTGCCTTTTCAGCAGTGCCGAACCACGCATTGAAGTATGCGTAGAAGTTCAGGTTTCCTACCGAAGAACAGGGTCCCGGAGAGCCTGCTAGCGCAGCATCGTCCGGTTGATACGGCGTGTAGTTATACAGGTTGGAGGTTGCAAGGTTTTCCACGAACACTTCGGAACCCCCGCATTCCCTGCCTGGCGCGTAGGGGATAAAGTCCTGCCTTTCGGCCGCGGTCATGAACATGTGAGGGTTCTGTTCGTAGACCCGCATTTGTCGGGCTGCGTAGTAGACCTGTGTAGAGAACCCGAAGTAATCCGGGTCGCATCGGGAAGAGTCCGGGCACGCGTATCCCATGGCTATCGTGTACCGTGTTTCGTTCAGGCGGTGTCCCGACGCGGTGATCAGACCCTGCTCCTTCTGCAGCGTCGTAAGTAGAACCTGGGGGTTGATTCCGCAACTGCGAGCTGATTTGTAGATGATCGACGCCGCAGAGTCGCTCTGTTCCCCTACGAAACCGTCAGGGCAGTACTGGTCGGCGTCAAAACTGGGTGAGTCCTCCCGGAACTCGCCAAGACAGAGGGCTCCGTCAATTCCTGTTCGGCATCCCTTGTTCCATTTGGCGATGAAGCCCTCGATTTGGGAGAGGTCGTAGGCATCAGAATCGAAGAACTTCTCATTGGAGATGATGTTTGCTGGATTGAATCCCTCGAAAGATAGTGGTGGAGTGATCGGTTCAGGTGGCAGGTCGATGGGCAGGGGAGCTTCCTCGTGCGACTCTTCCGCAGTTCCGTACCAGGGGAACAGCGGATTATCAGCCGTACTAGGACCAGCCACCCAGATGTAAACTACTGCGGCGACAAAGTAAGCACCGGCTGCTAGGGCAGCGAGAATCCCAAATATGCCGGCTAATCGACGTCCACGTGACGAGCGGCGTTGCGGTGGTTGCGCCGGAAATCCTGTCGGCGGGAATGGGGGACGAGGACCTGCGGCATTGCTCATGCATGTCCTTCCTCTTGTGTTCCAAGCGTGTACTGGCCTGCTGGCTGGCGTCGATGTGACTGGACTCCCAGTGGAGCGGCATTGTGGAACTGCAAGCCTATGTGACTGAGCCCTATGCACTCTTCCGCCGTGCCCAAATGGCACGCGCTATGACAATCGCAAGCATCACGGCTCCAGTGGCTAGTGCGGCCGTACCCAGAATCCAGAACAGGGCCTCCCGGTCCCACCGATTTGCGAAGGAGAACTGAAACCCGCCGGTGATCGAATTCATCACCCACGTTTGCGCCTCCTGCACATCAGTGTTCATCGCGAACAGCTTCTGCAAAAACAGGCCGATAGTGAACAGCGCGAGCCCCACGGTCAGGAGCACCGCGTCGCCGCGTTGTCCGCGTTCGGGAGTTCCTTCCAGGTGAGATCCAGCAGTCACAGTGCTGGGTTTCCGAATGGCGTAGGCAGGCAGCATTATCAGCAGGGATCCGAAGAACCCTGCTGCCGCCGCAATAGCACCCCCGGCAAGAGAAGTGAGGAGTAGATGACCGCCAATTGATTCGCCCCAGTAGTAGTGGAAGTCGTAATTGTCGGCCGTTGATTGCATGATGGCAGCTTGATTCGAGGGCATCATCCACATTAGGAGGGTGGCAAGAGCAATGGCAGCGGTTAGGGGAACCCATACCAGTAGTGATGACGTGGCGAGGCGAACCATCAGAGATGTAGTGGAGAGCTTACGTGCGGTCGCACCCTGAATCGCCCACCACCCGGCCATTATGGCCGGAGCGGCAACAGGCATTGCTCCCAGCAGGCTCGTTCCCTCCGAATCCCGCATCGCTGAATAGATCCCCTGGATTGCAAGCAGGAGTAGTCCTAGAGGAACAAGTCCGAAAATCGTGTTGCCCGTGCCAATTCCGTAGGCCTTCTTTACGTCATTTAGGTAGGGATGGTCGTTGTCCACGTGCTCACGCTAGCCAATCTCTTGGAGTATGGAGTACCTGTTCTCACCTGTCATGGCGTAGCTATTTTCTTGATTTCGCTGAGGTTCATCCTAGAGTCGGTTACACGCATATTCGGATATGTACTCTGGCCGTGTAGGAGGCTGAGGAACCGGATTGGTACCAGGACCAGTCCCGAAATGATCCAGTCAATCAACGTTTTGTTGGCTGCTAGCCCAACGATGCGGAGACTTCCTCCCGGAGTTAGAAGAGATCGCATCTTCCCCAATGCGGGTTCAAACTCCATGTGATGCAATGCTGCGACACAAGTAATCAGGTCGAAGTGCTTGAGGTCAAGCGTGGCCGAAACCGCTGCCGGATTCCTTCCCAGTAGCCTCTCGTCCAAGAAGTCCCCGACGATCAGGTGGAATGCCGTGTTGTGGTTCCAGTAGGAGCCAGGCAAGGTATCCGAGTCTTCGCTGGCCGGGCCTTCTTTGGCCATCAGCTAGCTGATTCTCGGAGGCTCCGAGGCGAGTGGACTTTTGCGTGTCCAGCCCATTTCTTCACCCCTGTCGAAGAAATGCCGATACGAGTAGATAAGCGGGTGCCAGGCATGCGGATTCAGGTGGTTTGTGTCAGCAACGGTGATCTCGTTCAATGCATGTACCCTGAGGACTTCTGCCTCAACCATCGCAAATCCTCCAGTGGCTGCCGGAGTCACGCGGATGACACGACACTCCAGTTGAATGGGGGCTTCGGCAACCCGCGAAACGTCAATCAGGTCGGAGGATTCGGGCGTGAGTTCAGCTAGCTCGAACTTCCTCGGCTCGAACGTATAGTCTTCTACTTTCTCTTCGGGGACAGGGTCCTTGCCTGTCACCGCGGCGAGACGTTCAACATGTTTCCATTGGTCAGCCTCCGGGAAGTTCACCGTGAGTTCAGGATGCCGAAGCACGTTATCCAGTGACTGTCCCAGATCTTCAAGACCAAGCACGATCACCCGACCAAGAGCGAAATGGCTGGAAGCAGGAGCGAGGTTTGTTGAGCCGTCAGGGTTCTTTGTGCCGACGAGGTAAACAGGTGTCCCAACGTAAAGCACGCTCGGTTCGATCACTCGGTGAGTCTGGTCCATATGCATACCGTATGCCTCAAGCGGTGGCTGGTGAAGGCTGGCCCAATCACCAGTGCCGTCAAAGAATGGGTCGCCAAGATCCCGGGTGCGTTCCTGACCCCTACGGAGCGTTACGTCAGCTTCCCTGCCGGTCCTCTCCGAGTCGAGTGCGAGCAGAAATCCCTTGGAAGAAACCAGTCCCAACTACCGGGGGAGATATTGGCGCGAAATGCACTCAAGCCGGAGAATAACTCTCATGGATAGCGTCGACCACCTTCTCACTGCAGAAGTACTCAAACTGGTTGACTCTCTTCCCGAGTACGATCCCGATACGACTGCGTCCATTTCGAAAAAACTACGAGCACAAGGTCATGCGCCGGATCTTGTCTCCACTGCCCTGACGCAGCAGAGATTGCGTGCCAAGGCTCGTGCCAAGTTCGGTGACGAAGCACCAAAGATGCTCTTCACCGACGCCGGGCTGCAGCAGGCGACTCGGCAACTGGTTGCTGAGCTTCATGCGCGGCGCTACCTCAATGCGGGATGCACGAATGTGCTGGACATGACCGCGGGGATCGGTGCCGATTCCCGCGCTCTTGCACGCGTCGGTATTCATGTGACGGCAGTAGACATTGATGCGGTGACCACTGCATGTGCTGCCCATAACCTTAGGCCGTTCCCCAGCGCCACAGCCGTCTGTGCCAACTCCCTCGAGATTGACCTGAGCCCATTTGACGGGGTATTTGCCGATCCCGCCCGGCGCTCGGCCCGAGGACGAACTTTCAACCCTCAGGACTACACCCCTCCACTGGATGAGGTACTTGCGATCAGACACCGAATCCCAGCACTGGGCGTGAAAGTCGCGCCGGGAATAAGCTACGGCGATCTACCTCCCGACAGTCATGCGCAGTGGATCTCCGTCGATGGAGATGTAGTCGAGGTCGGTCTGTGGTTTGGTCCGCTTGCAGATGGACCCGGACGCACAGTCACGGTTATTCGTGGAGCCGAAATTACGACCGTAGTTGCCTGCGAGGACCCTCGGGAGCCGGTGAGGTATGTGGAGCCGAGGACGCTTGGTCGCTATCTTTACGAACCTGACGGGGCGATTATCCGTTCGGGAGCAATCGCAACGGTTGCGCAGAGTCTTCAAGCCGGCTCAGTCTCGGAGGGAATTGCATACTTGACTAGCAACGTCCTCGTGCATACTCCATTTGCGACAGCGTTCGAGGTCGTTGACGTTCTTCCAATCAAGAAGCTGGGAACGTACCTGCGGGAGCGTGATATCGGGTCCGTTGAGATCCTGAAACGCGGCATAGACATAGTGCCGGACCAGTTTCGCAAGACTCTGAAGCTGAAGGGGAGCGGCTCCTCAACGGTTGTCCTCACAAGGCTGCTGGGTAAGCACTCGGCAGTGGTTGTCCGAAGGCTCAAGCAGGGGCTCGCTCTAGACGCTAATTCTCAGACAGTCGCACGAGCGTTCCATCCTTCCTTGCCCTAAAGTCAAAATGTGTCGACGATGACGGGAAGGCCATGCAAGACAAGCAAATCGATGAACTTCAGGCACGGATAGCGCAGCTAGAAGAGCGCAACCGCGAACTGGAGGCCGCCAACAATACAGCAGACAGCCCCGCGGAGAAGTCGTCAGTTAGCCGTGACTCTCGCGCGAAGGGTCGGGTTCGCAGCATAACCGCGTTCTTGCTTATTGCGGTAAGCGTGATCCTTGCTCCGATCTCGGTTATGGGTGCTTGGGCTCGAGTGCAACTTGTCGATACGGACAGCTTCGTCCAGACCTTTGCACCATTGGCAACCGAACCTGAAGTCCAGAGTTTCGTTGCCGCGCAAGCCGTGCGGGGCATAGAGCAAAACGTTGACATCGATGAACTGGTTGGCGAACTGTTTGCAACCGTCGCAGAATTGGACATGCCGCCGCGGGCCGAATCGGCACTGGTGCTACTCGAGGGATACACCGCACAGGGGGTGCGTGCGCTGATCGATGTAGGTGCCAACAGATTGGTCCAGTCCCCGCAGTTCGCGGCGTTGTGGACGCAGACGCTACAGCGGACCCACAGTCGGTCCGTTGCTCTACTTGAAGGAAACCCAGAAGCCCTGATTCAACTGTCTGATGAGGGGCTCATCTCTCTGGACCTCAGCCTAGTGATCAGTTCGATCAGGCAGTACATGGCTGACAACGGTGTGGCACTGGCAAGCGCGATTCCCGAAGTCGAATGGAGTGTCCCATTATTGCAATCCGACTCTCTAGCTCTGGTCCGCATGGTCTACAACTTGACGGACCAAGTCGGCTACTGGCTGCCCTGGCTAATGATCGTCTTGCTGGCGGCGGGAGTGCTGACATCTAGGAATCGGATGAGAACACTTGCCTGGTCGGGAGTTTCCGTTGCGACCTCACTGGGTCTGCTTGCAGCGGGTCTAGGTGTTGGCCGTCAGTTCTTCGTCACCCAGGTGAGTGCGTCGCTGATGCCTGCTCCGACCGCCTACGTGGTCTTTGACCAACTCACGGCATTGATGTGGTCAACGCTTCTGGCTCTGATATTCCTGAGTGTTTTTGTTGCCATTGGAGCGTGGATTGCGGGGTCCTCGGACTCCGCGCGAAACGTCAGAGGTACGGCCGACCGGATTTCAAGCAGCATCCACCAGGAACTTGCAGTTCGCGGAATCCGTGCTGGTGCGATTGGCAGGTTCGTCGGGCGCTGGTACGTCGCACTGGTAATCGCGACGGTGATGATCTGCGTCCTCGTGCTCTTTGTGCGTCAGCCAATCACGCTGGGAGGTGTCATCGCAACACTCATGATTGTGCTCGCAGCAATTCTGCTCCTGCTGGTGATCAGGACGCCTGAGGAACACCCAGGAACTCCGCAGCTTCAGGAGTAGAGGGGCTGCTTAGCACTTCCTCGGCAGGACCAATTTGAACGATCTTGCCGTCGAGCATGATTGCTATTTCATCGGCAAGCGTACGAGCTTCATCCTGATCATGCGTTACGTAGATGGCTGTCGCTTGTTGCTGACAAAGGAGCTTTCGCAAGTCCTTCCCCAGTCTTTCGCGCAGACCACGATCCAAAGACGACAGGGGTTCATCGAAGAGCATGAGACGCGGCGAGCGGGCCAGCAACCGAGCCAGAGCCACCCGTTGAGATTGCCCGCCCGACAGCGACCCTATGGTTCTCTGTTCGTATTCGGGCAGCCCAACGAGTTCGAGAACTTCGGCGATTCGGTGTCTGCGAGCTTCCCGGGATGCATCCCACTGCGTTCCGCGCAGACCGTAGCCAATATTTCCGGCAACATTTCGGTGCGCGAAAAGCTGTCCGTCCTGAAACATCATCCCGAAACCTCGACGGTGGGTTGGGACCTGATCAACTTGTTCCTCGTCCCACCAGATGGTGCCACTTACAAGAGGTTCGAGTCCGGCAATGGCGCGCAGTAACGTCGACTTTCCGCATCCCGACGGTCCGAGCAAAGCCAAGGTATTTCCGGGAGAGAGTGTGAAACTGACGTGATCAACCGCGGTGATTGATTCCCTGCTGAGCCGATAATCGACGGTGACGTCTTCGACGCTGAGTCCTCGACGCGTTGGGCTGGAAATCATAGGCGTACTCCTGAGGTATGGGGTTGCAGGCGCTCGGCAAGAGCCATGACAACGCCAGCTCCAAGCGCAAGTATCACGGAGGCGGCAATTGCCAACTCGTAGTTCCCTTCACCTGGGCGGCTTAGCAGTCGGTAGACGACTACCGGAAGCGTCGGGCGGTCCGGACGTGCAAGGAATGAGGTTGCTCCGAACTCTCCAAGGGAGATCGCGAACGACAATCCTGCTGCAAGTCCGATCGAGCGGAGAATCAAAGGACCGTCAATCGTAAGCAAAATACGGGTGGGGCTTGCTCCTAACGTGGAAGCAGTCTGATGCAGTCGTGGGTCGATTCCGCGAAGAATGGGCAGTGTGGATCGAACCACTAGGGGGATCGCAACCAGTGCCTGAGCAATGGGAATCAACACGAGTGAAGAGCGAATATCCAGCGGCGGCTTGTCCAGCGCGATGAGGAATCCGAATCCAACTGTCACGGCAGAGACCCCGAGTGGCAGCATCACGAAAGCGGCCAGTGCGTTCATAGCGCGCCGCGTCGCTATGCGTCTCGATCTTCGCGACAACACCAGCGACAAGGTGACGCCCATGACCACGGCTATGACAGTTGCATCCACGGCGATTCGCAGGGAGTTTCCGGCTGCCTCCCACACGCTTACAGACAGGGCATTGTCCCCACGAGTACCTAGTGCCAAGTAGTTCTGCAGAGTCCACGATCCTCGTCTTTGGAAGGAACGGACCAACATTGCAACTAGGGGGAGGAGAATGACAGCGCCGGCTACGCCTGCTATTCCAACGCTGATTCGATCTATTGCACTTCCGTGACGGCCCAGCGCCAAGGCGGGGGCGATGGAGGTTCCGTCGACAGTCTTCAGAGTCTGGTTCCTGCGTCTGCGACCGAGTGCCGACGCCCAGAAAACAGCAATGACGACGACAAACTGGATGATGCTCAATACAGCCGCGGTTCTCAGGTCCAGGAACTGTGTGGTCTGTAGCCAGATCTCAACTTCGATGGTGGCGAACTTCGACCCACCCAGCACCATGACAACCCCAAACGCGGTAGCGCAGAAGAGGAAGACCACAACCGCAGACGAGGCAATTATCGGCAGAAGAGCTGGGAGAGTAGTTGTGAGTGTGGCTCGTAGCGGTGAAGCTCCAAGTGTGCGAGCAGCCTGCTCGGCGCGAGGATCGAGAGACTCCCACGCAGTGCCCACCATCCGCACAACTAGGCCGACATTGAAGAACACCAGAGCCAAAATCACCGCAGTCAAAGAGTGGTCCCAGCCCAGACCGCCAAGGATCCCGCCTGAAGAGAAGAGAGCTCGGAACGCCACACCCACGACCACGGTTGGAAGCACGAATGGAACCAGTACCAGTGAGCGAAGCAGTCGCCTCCCGGGAAAGGACCGACGATACAGCACGAGTGCCGTGGGGATACCAAGCAGCAACGAGATACCGGTTCCCAGTGCCGCCTGAATCAACGTGTTGGCAATGGCGCGGTGCGTTCGAGGGCGAGTGAGGACGTCGCTGAACGCACCTAAGTCCAAGGAGCCGTCGGGGACTAGACCCTTGGCAATGATGGTTGCCACCGGATATGCGAAAAAGACCGCAAGGAACAGGAGTGGTATGGAGACAGCCAACGTCCAAATGAGGATTCGCAGGGGGTGAACTCGGAGATGGCGAGCAGGTTCAGCGCCGCGGCCGAGTTGGTTGCGGCGCTCCACCGTTGCCGAGGACTCCCCTGCTGTACTCACTAGATCCCCAATCCTCTCCGGGATTGCCTAGCTGGCGTCATTCATTCACCATAGAGGACCACTCTTCGATCCACTTCATACGGCCAGCACCGATCTGCTGCGGGGTTAACTCAAACGGCCGCCGTGCCTGCGGTGCGAACTTAGCCCAGGCCTCGGGAAGTTCAACGGTGTCATCGATTGGGTATACGTACATCATTTCCGGAAGCTCGGACTGGAAACGTTCTGACAACATGAAGTCGATGAACTTTTGGGCACCCTCGGGGTTCCTCGCCCCCTTCAAGACCCCCGCGTACTCAACCTGACGTGAGCAAGTCTCAAGCAGTGCCGCAGTAGTGGCTGCATCGCCCGCCTCATTCAGGGTCGATGGGGGAGAGGACGAATAGGACAGGACCAACGGGCGGTCCCCGTCTTCACCAGCGGCGGTGAAGTCGACGTAGTAAGCATCCGACCAGCCTTCAACGACCTTCACCCCGTTATCGCGGAGGTGCTCCCAGTAGGTGAGCCATCCGTCCTCGCCCTTCGCGGCGATTGTGGTGACCAAGAAGTTCAACCCGGGTGAGGACGTAGCTGGATTTGTCACCACCAGCAGGTTCTTGTACTCGGGCAGCAACAGGTCATCGAGGGTGACTGGTGGTTCCAAGTTTTGGTCTTCGAACCAAGTCAAATCCGCGTTTAGGCAAACGTCTGACAGATCTATTGGAGTGAGCACGTCATCGATCACATACGGCTTTGCACTCGCCGGAAGGTCCATCGGCGAGTACGGAGCGAACACCCCTTCATCCACCGCGCGTGAGGCAAACGTATCGCTGACTCCGTACACAACGTCCCCGAGAGGAGAATCTTTCGTGAGCACTAATTGATTCACCAGGGCACCGCCGTCACCAGGAGCAACCTGCTTGACGGTGATGCCGGTTTCCTCCTCGAAGGCTGCCATTGCCGCATCGCTGATCGCGAACGAGTCATGGGTAACCAAGGTGATACTCGCGTCGTCTGTCTTTTGTTCGCCGACAACCGAACATCCGGCTGCACCCGTCAGAGTTGCGACTAGAGCTAAAGAGCACACGGATAGACGTTTCAATGGCATATGTGCCATCAACAACCACTCCCTCAACTAGCGCTAGTCGAGGGGTTCCGCCATGCGCTGCACATGTCAGGAAAGAACGTCCTCGACTCCCTTCGCCGGCATTACCCGGATCAGGTTCGAAGGGTGAGCGGATTACCGCACTCTCAGCGTCTGGGGGACGCTCCCCTGTCGATTAGTTTGACCTTACCAGGGTGGGTGGCGGCTCTGCTAACTGTATGTATGTGGACTGCAGCGAGGGGCTATACCGACTCGGCTCTCTTCCGATTCCAATCTCTGAGGAAGTAGTAGTAGTTGACGAACAAGTTGAGCTGCAGGAATACGGTTAGGGCGATAGCAACCCACCACCAGATACCCGTTACACGCGCAGGTGAAAGCAGGAGCACCCATGACAAAATTGCAACCGCCAATTGGTTTCCCAGCGCTCGAAGCGGCGTCGTTCTCTCGAAGATTTTCACCCTTGATCCTCTTCTCTAAGTCGGGGTTGCCCTCTGTTTGTCATTGACGGTATCAGCGAAAGCTCTTGGACGGGAATGTCAGTTGCGGCGCCTAAGTCCGCGGTAGGAACATCCTTAGCACCCTGGGCCGCACAGTCGGGAGTCCCTAGCTCCACTTGCTCAGCTTGGACAGGAACCTCTGCAATTCGGGAGTCCTAGGACTGGCAAATACCTCTGTACTGGGCCCGCTTTCCATGATCGTGCCTTCACAGAGGAATGCCACTTTGTCGCAGACTTTCCGCGCGAAACCCATCTCGTGAGTCACGATAACAAACCGTGTCCCCAGCTGCCTTAGCCGATTTACAAGGTCCAGAACCTCGGCCGTGTACTCCGGATCCAGTGCACTCGTCGGTTCATCTAGCAACAGCAAACGAGGGTTTGGGGCGATTGCGCGAGCAATGGCGACCCTTTGGCGTTCTCCACCTGAAAGCTGGACCGGATGCTTGTTTGCAGCTTCAGCTAACCCGAACCGATCTAGGAGATCTTGAGATTGAACCAGTGCGTCCTCGTAGGACACCTGGTGAACCACCCGCAGTGGAAGGGCAATATTCTCCATGGCGGTTAAGTGGTCGAACAATCCAGAGTGCTGGAAAACATATCCTAGCGACGCTCGATAAGCAGGTAGTGCGCGGCCCTGGTAGTCAACGGTGGTGTCACCAACCGTGACGGTCCCAGAGGTTGGCACTTCTAGACCTCCGATGATCCGGAGCAGAGTCGATTTGCCTCCTCCTGATGGTCCGATCAGCGCAAGAGTTGTAACGTCCTCGGAAAGGCTGATTCCGCGTAGAACCTGCTGTTCACCAAAGGTTTTGCGGATTTCGGTTAGCTCAATGCGCATAGTCGAACTTCCGCTCAAAGTAGGAACTGACGAACATCAGCGGCAACGTCAGACACAGGTACAGGGCGCCGAGGAAGATGTAGCCCCCGAAGAAGTTGTAGTTGGTTGCGGTTATCTCGCGGATCGTCTGAGTGATCTCGATGACCGCGATAACAGACAGCAGTGATGAATCTTTGATCAGTGAGGCAAACTGGCCGGTCAGCGCAGGAAGCGTCCGAGCCACCATCTGGGGAACCACCACGTGCCGCATCTTCTGCGAGTGCGTAAACCCGACCGCATCGGCGGCCAGCAACTGGTCGCGATCAAGGGAGGACGCTGATCCACGGACAATCTCCGCGACATATGCGCCGTTGAAGACCGACAGAATCACGATTCCAGCGACAGTCTTGTTGTTGATTCCCCAGGCTGTTCCGATGATGTAGTAGAACAGGTAGATCTGAACCAGCAGCGGCGTTCCGCGAATGATCTTTACGTAGATGTCAGCGGCGTATCGCAGAGGTAGGACCCTGGAACGCGATGCCACTGCCGCAGGGATTCCGAGGACCATGGAAAGCACCACCGACGCCAGACAAATGCGAACGGTAAGCCAGAATCCGTCGGCAAGACGTTCCTGATATTCGGGCACAAAGCTGAAGTCCAGACGCACCCCCGCGTGATACAGGGAAACCCAGAAGACCAGCACGATCAGTGTGGCCACCAGCAGGTAGTTGAGCGCGGCCTTGAGCGGTGGGGTTCGGCGAGACGGTGAAGACGTGAACCAGTTGGTGGACTTGGTTATCAGTCCAGATCGAAGAACCATGCGAACCCGAATTGATTGAAGGCCTTCTGCTCTTCAGCCAAGTGTTTTTCGCTGAGCCGATCGAAACCTCCGTCGGTTCGATAGTCCGCGATGAACTCGTTGATTTGGTCTAGGAGTTCCTCGTGTCCCTTGGCAACTGCGATACCCCAGTACTCGGGGTCCTGGAATGGGATGAACACGGCCGTGGTGGTGTCCGGGTTGCGCGCCTGGTTCCGATAGATGGTCAACTGGTCGTAGAGGAAACCGTTGGCCCTGCCTTGGACAACCTCGGTCACGCAGGCGCTTTCATCAGCAAGCCGGACCACTTCCGCCTCAGGCAGGTTCTTGGTGGCGAAGATGTCACCGGTCGACCCGGTTTTCACAGCAACCATACGGCCCGGTTGGTTGAGGTCATCGATCGTCTTGATGTTCGATTTAGCATTCGCCAAGATGGCCAACTGTGCCCTTGCGTAAGGGTCGGAGAAATCGACGGATTGCTTGCGATCTTCAGTGATGGTCATAGAGGACATGACTGCGTCAGCCTTCCCCGTCTGCAGCATGGGGATAAGGCCGTCGAATGCGGTGTTCTCAATGGTCAGGTCGTAACCGTAGGCATTAGCGAAGTCCCGCATGAAATCAACCGAAACACCCTCGGGGTTTCCAGCTGTGTCCTTTGTTTCGAATGGTGGGTAGGCCAGCTCCATGGCGACAACCAGTGGTCTGCCATGAGCTGATCCGCTGTCTGCCTCGTTGAGATTACTTTGCTCGGGGGCACCACCGTTTGAGCAGCCCGATAGAAATGCAACACCGATAAGGAGGACCGCAGCCAGTCTTGCTGCGGGCTTATGCGAGTGGATCTTCATGTGGCCTCCTCGGGATCGAACCACATCAGTCTAGAAGAATGGCCCGCGCGATACCTTGGGGTATCCTCAACTAGGAATAGGCGATGGAACCCGCCTGGGAGTTGATCCCGAACCGCTACTTGGCTGATGGTCCCTGAACCACGTGTGTGGTCGGGACTTGATGACTGGTCGCACACCTTAGGACAAGGAGTGCGACATGTCAGTCTCTGCAATAGCCTCAGTTTTGGCCCGCGAAATCATTGACTCTCGTGGAAAGCCCACAGTGTCCGTCAAGCTCATTCTCGAAGCTGATCGACCGGGAATCGAGTTTGGCCTGAACTCAGCCCTTGTAGCTGATCCCTGCGCGGATCGACCCCTGCAAGCAGGAGGGTACTGGATCGGTTCTCGCCAGCTTATCAGCGGCGACGTTTTCCACTAAGCCGGACTAAGGGGCGATACAGGATAGAGGCGTGCAGGTTCACGATGTAGCGTTTTCGGTGTTGGCGCAACAGCGCCAAGTCCGCCTTCTCCTTAATATCTCTCATTTTGATTTCAAGACTCTGAAGGGACGTCAGTGGCAACAAAGGGACCGCTGGTTTACGAAGGAAAAGCAAAGCGGTTATACCGCACGGACATCCCAAACGTTCTTTGGGTTGAATACACCAACCAGGCCACCGCATTCAACGGGGTCAAGAGGGACCAGATCTCCGGCAAAGGTGAGCTAAACAATCAGATCACGGGGACCATATTTGATCGTCTCCGGGAGGCTGGAATCGAGTCCCACTACCTGGAATCGCTCTCTTCGACCGAGCAACTGGTCAAGGAAGTTGGCATCATCCCACTAGAAGTAGTAGTCAGGAACACCGCTGCGGGCAGCATCTGCAAGCGACTGGGTCTCAAGGAAGGCACACTGTTGCCAGCCCCGATTGTCGAGTTCTACTACAAGGACGATGACCTGGGGGACCCGCTCATCAATGACGAGCATGTCGGGCTTCTGGGCCTGGCTTCCGAGTCTGAGATCGCTGAGATCAAAGACAAGGCTCGCGCAGTGAATGCCGCACTCACCCAAATCTTCGGGGAGTGCGGCATTCGTCTTATTGACTTCAAACTCGAGTTCGGGCGTGACGAGGATGGGCAGATTCTGCTTGCTGACGAGGTATCGCCAGATACGTGTCGACTGTGGGACCAAGCCACAAACGACCACCTTGACAAAGACGTCTACCGCCGCGACATAGGAGACCTGGTATCGGTCTATCAGGTGGTCCTTGACCGCCTCTCGGCCAAGTCCTGACACCGCCTAGCCCAGTCGTCAATCTAGTAACAAGCAATCCCCCAACCCCAGGAGCACATACGTGTATTTGGCCAAGGTTTACGTGACATACAAGGAGTCGGTACTGGACCCCCAGGGCCAGGCCGTCCTCAATGCCGCCCACAGGCTGGGCTATCCCTCTATCAGCGACGTACGCATCGGCAAGTACTTTGAGATAACCGTGGACGATGACGGTGGCGATCCCGAACAGTTGGTCGATGCCCTGTGCGACAAGCTCCTTGCAAATGTGAACATGGAGACCTATCGAATCGAATTGGCGAAGGTTGACGATGAGTGATCTTCGATTCGCAGTCGTGGTCTTCCCCGGATCCAACTGTGATGTTGACATGTTGTCGGCACTGGGCGACGTGATGGGTGTCGAAGCCGAGTACGTGCGCCATGACTCCGAATCTCTTGAGGGTTTTGACGGAGTATTCCTCCCCGGCGGGTTCTCCTATGGCGATTACCTGCGTTGCGGCGCGATTGCCCGGTTTGCCCCGGTCATGGAAGAGGTCAAGCGTTTCGCTGAAGAAGGCAAGCCCGTGTTCGGAACCTGCAACGGGTTCCAGGTGCTGACGGAGGCGGGGCTGCTCCCGGGTGCACTACTGCGAAACGACTCATTGCGGTTCGTCTGCAAGCGCGCACCCCTTCGGGTGGTCAACAACGACACGATGTTCACCCGTCACTACGAAGCAGACGAAGTGATCTTGCTGCCAGTGGCTCACGGAGAGGGCAACTACTACTGCGACGAGGAGACCCTTTCGGAACTGCGAGCGGGCAATCAGATCGCCTTCACCTACGAGGGTGAGAACATCAACGGTTCGCTTGAAGACATCGCCGGAATCACGAATAAGGCAGGCAATGTCCTGGGCATGATGCCGCACCCGGAACGCGCTGTGGAGGCCCTTTTGGGGTCCGAGGACGGTAAGCGACTGTTTTCGTCAGTGATCGAGACGATCACGACAGGAGGCAAATCCGCATGACACAACACGCAGAACCAACTGCCCAGGAGATCAAGAACTCCCGGATCTACGCTCAGTGGGGCCTAACGGACAGCGAGTATGACCAGATCGTCAGCGTCCTTGGACGTCTCCCGAACTACACTGAAGCGGGAATTTTCTCGGTCATGTGGAGCGAGCACTGCTCGTACAAATCCTCGCGCGTGTGGCTGAAGACGCTGCCGACCAAAGGGCCGCAGGTGATCCAGGGGCCGGGCGAAAACGCCGGCGTCGTCGATCTCGGTGACGGCGACTGCGTCGTCTTCAAGATGGAGAGCCACAACCACCCGAGCTACATCGAGCCGTTCCAGGGCGCCGCGACCGGCGTCGGCGGCATCATGCGCGACGTCTTCACCATGGGCGCGCGCCCCGTGGCCAATCTCAACGCGCTGCGTTTCGGTGCCCCCGATCACGCCAAGACGCGCCACCTCGTCAACGGTGTCGTCGCCGGCATCGCCCACTATGGCAACTGCACCGGTGTGCCGACCATCGGCGGCGAAACCAACTTCGACGCGGCCTACAACAACAACATCCTCGTCAACGCCATGTGCGTCGGCCTCGCCAAGAAGG
>WPCK01134622.1_pt1 | contig 143456 bp, 107 predicted proteins | sample 5399851 | NCBI WGS metagenome assembly WPCK01 (sample SAMN12869471, study PRJNA574797) | sludge metagenome | isolation source: wastewater treatment of pH11 | place: China:Beijing | collected 2019-05-20 | reverse complement strand
GCCTCGGCCAGTACTGCGAGCGGCCCGGCGATCTCGGCGCGCGCCTGCGCGACCGTTGCTTAGGCCATGCGCTTGAGCGTCGAATCGTTCTGCGGTCTGCGCCCATCGCGCCGCTGCCCATTCGGCTTGCTCTGCTATCTCAGTCAACTTGGCGACTGCCTCGTTCACCCGCTGCACGGGGCCGTCTGCGATGAGACCGCACACGGCCTCGACGACCTGGGCGGTGGCATGGTCGAGGCCGCAGTCTGCCAGGTCGCGTTCCGTCGCCGAGACGAACTGCACCCTGGCGTCAGCCAGACTCTCCGCGACGACATGCAGCCGGTTCGTCTCCCGACCCCGGATCATGCCGACGTAAACGCCTGCCGCGCTCGTCGCGTCGGAGAGGATCGTGTGCGCGGCATCGACGGTCGCGCCTTGGACGCCGTAGGTGGTCGCGGCATAGGACAGGTGCGCGTGCTCACCCACATACTCAGACGGGAGTGCGACCGCTCGGAGTGCCTTCTTGGCCACGTCACCGAGAACGGCACGGTCTACGCCCGCGAGGTCGGCGACCCGGCCAAGAGCTGAGGCACGTCCTCTATCTGCGGGTCCTCCGGGACAGCCCTCACGGGTGCTCATCTCACAAGCTGCCTCCTCGACGGAGTACCACGTTTAACGAGAGGCCCATCATGCTTCGCGTTCTCTGGGCGGCGAGTGTCCAAACCCGGGACCTTACCCGCCGCTGCTTTCCCACCAACATCCTGCTGGACTTGATCCGGACCCGACGCGGCCTCAAGTGGGGCGTCCCAGCGATGCTTCTTGCTGTCCCGTACCTTGCGGTAGCGGTTTGGTGTACGCGTTCCATTGCTGATGGAGGTCCTGGCTGGTTGAACCTGATCGCCCTTGTGGCCATCTGGAACGCCATGAAGTTCATCGTCATGGGGTCGGTGAGCGTTCTGACGCTGGCTCGCAGGCTGTGGCACGAACGGGCCGTGCATCGAGGAGCCCTGCCCGTGCCGATGAACTGAATGCCGCACAGTGCATTCGGCGAACGCACGCCCTCTTTATAATGAGTCAACCAGGTGTCGGTTTCGTACTCGCGGGCGAATGGTGATGCCCTCGGCGCTGATAGCGCGGCGAACGGCCTGTGCGCTGGCTCCGAAGCGTTGGCCAACTTCGGCGAGCGTCAGCCCGCCCTCATAGAGGCGGATCGCCTCTCCGACGTGTTCGTGCCCTAACCCGCGCACTCGGATGGGGATGCCCCTGTGCTCAAGGTGCCCGGCGACGGTATGACGGTGGATATCGAGCTTCTCCGCAATCTGCCCCATCGGCATCCCACCCTCGTACATGTCCACCAAGTCATCGATCTGGTGCGGGGTGAGAAAAGTTTGAGCCGTCTCAATCGCGCGCACGTTCGGGCCTCGGAGGTCCGTCAGCGAGGGACCAGCGGCTCGCTCGACACGGGCGTAGTGGCCTCGCAACCAGCGGAAAGACAGGGTTTGGGCGGCGGAGGAAAAATCTCAAACTCTCTACGCAGGGGCACTTTTGTGCCTACATACTCCATCTATGGCCTAATGCCTTAGGACCCCTTTTGGCGTCAGGGCTCTGGAACCAAATCCAGGACAGTTCACTGGGTCTTGGTGTGCCAGGGCGTTGGCGCCTAGTGGGTTTACCCGGCTTTCACATCTGTGTGCCTTGTAGGCAATAATTCTCGTTTTCAGGTCTGTTTTTGCCTACAAGGCACACAGATGCAACAGATAGCCAAGAGAGCTGTAGCCTCCATCTATTGACATTGACGTTGCGTCAACTTTTACAGTGTTCAGCATGGAATGGTCTATTCAGCAGATTGTGCATGCGACGGGCACCACCAGCCGCACCCTACGGCACTACGACGACATCGGATTGGTGAAGCCGAGTCGCATCGGACAAAGTGGCTACAGGTATTACGACGAATCGGCCCTGGTGCGTCTTCAACGCGTTTTGCTGCTGCGCGATCTTGGACTAGGTCTACCGGAGATCGGTAGCATCCTCGACCTCGAGATAAGCGAGGAAGCAGCGTTGACCACCCACCTCGCCCTGCTGCACCAAGAGCAGCAACGGATCACCCGGCAGATTCGTGCTATACGAACGACTATTCAAGCTTTACAGGGAGGAAACAATCTAGTGGTTGACGAAGCATTCGACGGTTTTGATCACACTCAGTACAAGGATGAAGTAGAAAAGCGCTGGGGTACGGATGCCTACGCCAAGTCTGATAGGTGGTGGAGGGCTATGAGTGAGGCTGAACGAGCAGATTGGAAGTCGACTGTCGAGCACCTCGGTAGGGATTGGATCGCAGCGGCGAATGACCCCGAGATAGCCCCGTTCTCTCCCAGTGCACAGGCGATCGCCAAACGCCACGTTGAGTGGCTGTGCAGTATTCCGGGAACCCCTGCCACCCCGGTCAAGATGAACGCGGAAGGAGATGCCCAGGTCGATGCGAACACTAGGGAATACGTGCGCGGACTCGCCGAAATGTATGTCGCAGACGAACGGTTCGCCGCGAACTATGGGGGTGTCGCAGGCGCTTCATTTGTCCGCGATGCACTGCTGACGTATATCAGCGATTAACCAGGTTACAGGCCCCCAAAGCATGCAGACAACGCACTCGGAAACGTTGGTTCAGGAGACATCCCTGTACGCACGCCGCCTCGCATCTATGCTGATCAGTTCAGCAAACGCCCGACTGTACTCTTCAGAGTTGTCCGGCAGCCGGTTGAGCCTGGCCTGGATGTTTCCGGCCTGGCGCGCGAGGTCTCTTCGAACCAGTGCCCGAACGATTCCCTGAGCATATCCCCGCGCTTCATCCTCTGCACTGATCGGCAGCGGCGACACAGTTAGTGCAGTCAGTCCGTCACGCAGGACCGGATCACTGGCCTCCCTCAGGGAGTCTCCCCAGCGCCTGGTGGCCAGTTCCACTGCCGGCGCCCCTACCCCCATCTCCGACTCAGCCGTCTGGAGGTGATCGAGGAAACCGTCCAGCCCTCCGCCCGCAGCTATCACGCTGAAGATTGCGCGATGCGCAGGAACGGCAAAGGACTCCGGCTCAAGAGTTTCAAATCCCGCACCGATAACATCTAGGGGGTGCTGAACCGCTGCCGCAAGCGCATACCATTCGGTCTGCGCAACCGGGTCCTTTGGACGTTCGATCACTACGTCTTGCGGGTCACCCGTCTGTCCCGACGGCGATCCGGCGTCGCGGACAGGAGAAACTCGCCTTTGTGCCGCCTCTACGTCCCGTGGATCCATACCGAGCCATCCGGCAACCTGGCGAGAGTACTCCATGCGTAGTGCGCGGTCCTTGATGCCAGCGAGGATCGGGCCGCAGGCCCGAACCCCTTGAACGCGGCCTTCAGCGCTGTCCAGATTGAGTTCGCCGAGGACGGAGCGCAGTACGAACTCAAACAGAGGAACACGTGATGCGATCAACGCCCGCAGCGCCTCGTCCCCACGAGAAACCCGAACATCGCAAGGATCCATTCCGTTCGGATCGACAGCGACAAATGTTTGCGCGGCGAACGCCTGATCCTCGACGTACGCCTTACGGGCAGCGGCCTTTCCTGCCTCATCACCATCAAAGGTGAAGATCACTTCACCCCCTGGCGCTCGCCCATCAGAGAGCACGACACCGGCCGCCGGGCTAGACACGTCACCCAAGAGGCGGCGGATGATCTGAGTGTGTCCTGACCCAAATGCGGTCCCGCAAGTCGCTACCGCAGTGGTTTCCCCCGCAGCGTGTGCAGCCATGACGTCCGTATAGCCCTCGACGATCACCACTTTGCGCTGTCGCGCGATATCCTTCTTTGCCAGGTCAATGCCGTATAGAACTTGGGATTTCTTGTAGATGATGGTCTCGGGGGTGTTCAGGTACTTCGGCGAGTTGGGATCTTCATCGAGCTTCCTCGCCCCGAACCCCACAGTCGCGCCGGTCAGGTCCCGGATGGGCCACAGTGCCCTGCCGCGGAACCTGTCGTAGACGCCGCGCGAACCCTGAATCGACAACCCGGTTGCGAGGAGCTCATCCTCGGTGAATCCTCGCGACCGTAAGTGTCGCGTCAATCCGTCCCAGCCTGAAGGAGAAGCCCCGACCCTGAAACGATTTACCTCCTGCAGGCCGAACCCGCGGGACTTAAGGAACTCGCGTGCCAGCTTGCCTTCGGGTCTATCCAGGTGTTCGCGGTAGAAGTCTTGTGCCACGCGGTGGGCCTCAATCAGTCGTTGCCTTCGACCCGGCTCTATGCCGCGCTTGGGCCCCCCTCCGTCCTCGTACCGAAGGGTCACCCCGTATTTTTCTGCAAGATACTCAACGGCTTCAGTGAACGACAGGTGGTTGAGCTTCTGGACGAATGCGATAGTGTCACCGCCCTCCGAGCACCCGAAACAATGCCATAGGCCGAGGGCGGGGCGCACGTGGAACGAGGGCGTACGCTCATCGTGGAACGGACACAGGCCCTTCATCGAACCGGCTCCTGCACCACGAAGAGTCACATGTTCGCCGACGATTTCATCGATGCGGGCTCGCTCCCGGACCTGATCTATATCCTCGCGTCGAATGAGCCCAGCCATGTGGCAAGTCTAGAGCCTTGGGAGCATCCTCAACCTATGCGCCGTCACATCAATGTGGATAACATGCCGCAGAGTCGCGCATGCCACTGTCCGGCCGAAAAATCAGTCAAGCATGCCAGCTGGTCAATCACCGCACGCAGTCGGCCAGCATCATCTGCTGCCCGGTTCCACTCCTGCGCAAACGGCCTCTCCAGATACTTCGGTCCGGAGTCATACAACACATCGACTAGGTCGAGGATAAGGGTGCGCTGCTGCAGGTAGATGGGTTCGAGTTCCCTGGGACTCATCACGTAATGAACTGCGATGCCCTTCAGGATGCCTATCTCTGCTCGAATTTCCAACGGCACAGCGAGATCTGCCCGATACCGGCCAAGTGATCCGTTCCCGAACTGTGCACGCGTAGCCTCCACTGTGGCGGAGCAGAACCTACCAATCAAAGAGGACGTGAGGTCTTTAACCCGAGCCTGTGCCTGATAGGAGCCGTCATAGTCCGTCGGCCAGTACGGCAGGGCAAGCAGGCGCTGGGCGGCGGCTTCGAGATCTGCACGAGGCACCGCATCCCCGTACCAGGCAAGGGAGTCGTCAATGACCGCAGACATCTGAGCATCATCGCGAAGCGAAGCAGCCGAACAGTAACCGGTGACTATCGCATCCTCAACGTCATGCACCGAGTACCCGATATCATCGGACAGATCCATGATCTGCGCTTCGAGAGAGCGACGAAGGGCAGGAGCGCCAAGCCGCATCCAGTCGAACACTGCGGCATCGTCTTGATAGCATCCGTACTTTTTTTGAGACTTATTGGGATCTGGCCCATTTCCCCTAGTCCACGGGTATTTCGTAATGGCATCGAGCGTTGAACGGGTCAGATTCAGACCACCGGGGGTGCCGTCAGGAGCGACAACTTTCGCCTCTAGTCGGACCACCAGGCGGAATGTCTGCGCGTTCCCTTCAAATCCGCCTATTTCGCGCGCAGCCTCATCGAGTGCACGTTCGCCGTTGTGGCCGAACGGCGGGTGGCCAAGGTCGTGGGCCAAGCATGCCGCATCGACGACATCGGGGTCGCAGCCTAACTCTTGCGCCAGTCCCCGACCCACTTGAGCGACCTCTAGGGAGTGCGTCAACCGAGTCCTCACAAAGTCGTCAGATGCGGGTCCGAGGACCTGGGTCTTGGTCCCCAGTCGGCGCAGCCCGGCCGAATGAAGGATGCGGGCCCGATCACGCTCGAAATCGGTGCGACTGGATATCTTGGAACGCTCATGCAGGTGGCGCTGCTGGTCAAAGTCGCTATAGATCCAGCGTGAATCTAGATTCGGCAACAGCCTGTCGGTCGTAACTTGTTCGAGGGAGTCATCTGGCACAAATCTAAGGTTAGTATGGGCGAAGACTAAGTCCTGTGGTCGCGATCCATGTCGGTCAGGAGTGTGGCGAGTGAATCCAATGGCACGCCAGACGGTCACCACCAAACTGGTGCACCGCAGAGATCGAACCAATGCGCCCTGGTGGCGCTCTGTAACCATCTGCGACCTGCCGGGGGCCTTCGACGACGCGGATCTTGAACGCATTCAACGGCAATTGAACTCAGTTGCCAAAATTGGTTTCGGAGCTGTTCTGCTGCGTCCCGTTAGCTCCCACGTGGAAACGGATCTGACGTATCTTCCCGACTTCATTGCCACCGCACACGAACGTGGATTACGCGTGATTGTCCGCGCATTTATTCCAGATGATGACGAGGACTTGCAGGCAACTGACAGCCCACCTCTGCTGAGCCTCGAGCACGACGTGGAGGTACTGAAACACAACGTCAAGAGCATCCTTGATGCCGGCGCAGACGGCGTAGATCTCGGACCAATCGACGAGTCTCCGGACAGCCCTGATTCCGCAGCTGCTGCTCGGGCATTCACTGAAGCCGTCCAGGCGCAGCTTGCAGAAGTAGCCATCGCCGGGGACACAACGATGTTGTCGGCTGCGGTAAAGCACATGCCGCGAGAGCAGTTGATGCGCCACTTGACCGAGGAATGGTTCCACCATCTACGCACCGACGCCATGGTGACCGCTGAGTGGGATTCCGCTGAACTTCAGGAACGTGTACGCGAAACCTACGCCGCACTGGATCCGCTGGGACATACGGCGGCGTGGAGATACTCGCTGCCACGTTGGTCAGATTCTCCTTTGGCTCGCAGTTCGTCCGATTACGGGTGGGCCGATTCAGAGCATGCAACGCTTCGCGAGGAAGCGATGATGCTTTATATACTTTCGCTTCCGGGATCGGTTTACGTCCCCTATGTGGCGGCAGGCGGCCGTGTGAGAGCCTCGAAAGGAAAGAATCCTCACCTCAAGTTCAACTTCGCCAAGAGCGTTCGCGAACAGCTGCGCGCATGGCTTGCCAGTGAGGCTCTCACTATCCGTGAACAGTACAAGCTGGGCGACGAGAACCTGGCATTCGTCGACGGATTGGCCTGGGCACGAAAGGGTGTATCCGTTCATCTGAGCGGATCCATTATGGTCGTGGTGAACACCGGCAAGAAGGCTGTCCTAGTCCCCCCCGAGCACAAGCTCGCCCTGTCGTCTGAAGGTCTTTCGACCGCAACCAGCGGGGGCACCGAGGTTCGCCCAAATACCTGCTCCTGGTTCTATTCGGCACCAGTGGTGCCCGTTGATCCGATCAAGTATCGGTAGCTTGTAGCTACACACCCCTTCCGCTAGGTGTGGCTAGACCGCTGTACTGTCCCTGAGTTCCTGCAGTGTTGGTTGTCCCGGTGCGCTTGGCTGCCCTACTACTGCAAAAGCAAAGGCACTTAGAGCAGCACGCTGACCGAGCCGACTGGATATTCCTCGTGCTCCCATCCCGATGATCACGGAAGGGATTGAAAGCTCAGCAAATGCCCAGTCCTGAGCGGAGAGCAGCGCCTCCAGGTCGGAGTCGGTGTCGATCATCCAAGCCACTTTCGCGACGGAAGCACCGGCGTGCTCCATCTGTTCGAGCTTCGCCCTGATAATTTCTCCGTCAACGGGAGCTTCGAAGCGGTGGTACGAGGACACCGTCTGCACACGTTCAGTCAGCGCAGAAATGAGCGCTTCTGCCTCAGGCCTTTCGATTTCGATGTCCACGGCATCGGCCCATGTGGCAACGTCTGCAACCAACTCCGTGTAGGTGGTCATGCTGCGCCCAGTCAGGTGCAACTGGCCGCCCTCACCCGAAGTGCGCCACGTGGCGAGGACAGGAATTCCGAATTGCTCCTTCAATCTGCGCCCCAGATCGCCAATCGGCGCGAGCACACGCTGATCCGGTGCAAGCAAATCCAGCCGCCACTCAATGAGGTCCGCACCGGCACCGGCCGCCGCCTCCCACTGCTGCTCCACTTCCGCGAGAGTCGGTCCAACCAGAGGTACAGCTGCGGTAGCACGGGTTGCATTGTCGCTACTATCAACCACCGGACACTCCGTCCTCGGCCGCTTTGAGGCCCTCGCGCTCTTCCTCGGTCAGTTGCTGGGAGTCTAGCCACCCGTGCGGGAGATGCGGTTTCTTCGGTGTTCCCGCACGGCCACGAGCACCCTCCGCTGAAGGCGGATATGCCTGATCCAAGTCCAGTTCATTCAACCGAGTCTCGAGGTCCTCGAGGGAAGTAACCAAATTCAGGTTCCTGCGCGACTCTCCTCCCACGGCGAATCCCTTCAGATACCAACCCACATGCTTGCGCATTTCACGCATTGTACGATCCTCATTCCCGCTGTGCTCCACGGTGAGGAGGGCGTGCTGCAAGAGGACATCGCGAACCTGACGCAACGTGGGGCGTGCGGGCTCCGGGAGGTTCCAGAGCTTTGCGGTGATCTCCGAGAATAACCACGGGCGTCCCTGGCAACCACGTCCAACGATCACAGCGTCGCAATCGGTCTGATCGAGCATGTCTTGAGCGTCCTGACCGCTGAAAATGTCGCCATTGCCGAAGACCGGGATGGACATCTGCTCCTTTAGTCGAGTGATCCACTCCCAGCGCGCTCGCCCAGAGTAGTACTGCTCCTGAGTGCGCGAGTGCAGCCCAACGGCGTCTACGCCTGCGTTTTGCGCGATCCTTGCCGCGTCAAACACCGTCACGTGATCGTCGTCGATTCCGATGCGCATCTTGACCGTGAGGGGAACGTTTCGTCCCTGGACCGATGCCGCTTTGTCCACCGATTCGCGCACCTGAGTGACTATCTGTGCGAACAGATCACGCTTCCACGGGATAGCTGCTCCCCCGCCTTTACGAGTCACCTTGGGAACCGGACACCCGAAGTTGAGGTCCACGTGATCGGCAATGCGCCGATCCACCAGGATGCCCGCAGCGACCGCCAGGCTTGTCGGCTCTGTGCCATACAGCTGAACCGACCGAATGCGTTCCGTTGGGTCAGGTTGAACCATTGCCCACGCACGGTCGCTGCCCTCAAGCAGGGCGCGTGCCGTCACCATCTCCGCTACGTACAGGCCCGCAGGGGCATTGCTCAAATCGGGCACCTCTCGCAGTGGGAGTTCGCCGAACTCTCTGCAGATCTTGCGAAATGCCGCATCGGTGACACCCGCCATCGGCGCCAGGATCACGGGCGTTTGGACCCGGATGTCCCCCAACTCGATGGACGCAGGGGGCCGTGGCACCACCTCAGCCGTTTCCGACCGCATCGCTCGCTAGACGACTTCCAGACGATCGAGAAGCCAGTCGCGAACCTCAGCAATTGGGATGCGTACCTGTTCCATGGAGTCGCGGTCGCGAACAGTGACAGACTTGTCCTCGATTGAATCGAAGTCATAGGTGATGCAGTATGGCGTGCCGATTTCGTCCTGGCGACGGTAGCGACGTCCAACCGCTCCGGTCTCGTCGTAGTCAACGTTCCACAATCCGCGCAACTGGGCGGTAAGTTCCTTCGCGGGAACGGTGAGTTCTTCCTTCTTGGAAAGAGGCAGAACTGCTGCCTTGACAGGAGCCAGACGCGGGTCGAGTGCAAGTACCGTGCGCTTTTCCACTCCACCTTTAACGGTGGGGGCTTCGTCTTCACGGTAAGCGTCTACCAGGAACGCCATGAGCGAACGAGTCAGACCTGCCGACGGTTCGATGACGTAAGGAGTCCAGCGTTCGCCAGTCGCCTGCTCGAAATAGTCGAGCTTCGCACCGGAGACTTCCGCATGTACTCCCAGGTCGTAGTCGGTGCGGTTCGCGATACCTTCGAGTTCGCCCCACTCCGAACCCTGGAATCCAAACGTGTATTCAATGTCCACGGTGCGCTTGGAGTAGTGCGATAGCTTCTCCTGCGGGTGCTCGTACAACCGCAGATTATCGCGGTCGATTCCCAGGTCGACGTACCAGTTGACCCGGTTTTCGATCCAGTGATCGTGCCATTCCTCGTCGGTTCCCGGCTTGACGAAGAACTCCAGTTCCATCTGTTCGAATTCGCGGGTACGGAAGATGAAGTTTCCCGGAGTGATCTCGTTGCGGAACGCCTTACCGATCTGAGCGATGCCGAACGGCGGCTTCTTTCGCGCCGATGTCATTACATTGAGGAAGTTGGTGAAAATTCCCTGAGCAGTTTCCGGGCGCAGGTAGTGAAGACCCGATTCGTCGTCAACCGGCCCCAGATAGGTCTTCATCAGGCCGGAAAACGAACGCGGTTCAGTCCACTCGCCACGGGTGCCACAGTTCGGGCAGGCAATCTGGGCCATCTCGACTTCAGACTCCGGAACGTCGTGCTTTTCCGCGTACTGCTCCACCAGTTGGTCCTGGCGGTAACGATTGTGGCACTTGAGGCATTCGATCAATGGATCAGTGAATGCCTTGACGTGTCCGGATGCCTCCCACACCTTAGTGGGAAGGATGACCGAGGAATCAATGCCGACAACATCTTCGCGGGTGCGCACAACGCTCTTCCACCATTGACGCTTGATGTTCTCCTTGAGTTCGACACCCAGGGGACCGTAATCCCACGCGGAACGCGTACCGCCGTAAATCTCACCGCACGGGTACACGAAGCCGCGCCGCTTGGCGAGGCTGATGACTGCGTCCAGCTTACGAACGTCCTGACTCACGCCTGACTCCTAGTCGATCCTGATTCTGTGCGCACCAGTCCCAGTAGTTGTGTGGGGGCTCGTGCTTGTCCTGTTTTGCGACTTGGTGCCGCGTTGTCCCGGACAGTCTACCGATTACATCCACGGACCGCCGAACCGGGCCCCACGGCGGGCCGTTTGAGACGCACAACCATAAGGACTGCGGCAATCTCCGGGGTTGGAAGGGCATCGACAAAGGGGGGTCCCACCAAACTCTAGGCTAGCTACACTCATTGAGGTCCATTACGGTGTCGCTCAATGCCGAGGTGCCGCCGACCAGTGTCACCTGGTCAACGGCCGACTCCAACCCGTGGATCCATTCGGAGACAACAGGCTTCATCAAGCAGTGTCCGCTTGAGAGAACAAGCCTCTGGCTGGCACGCCCCGCTGGGGCTCCGGCGGAGAGTGCGTCCGGGAAGCTTCGGCCCGTTGCGACCCACAGTCCGCGCGTATCTGCGAGGTCGCCAATTTCCTCGCCAACATACCTGTTGACTGCCAGGTTGGTGTCATACCGATTGGTCCCGGCCAACCTCTCCACAGAGAATCCGTCTTGCAGCAGGTTCATGTAGAGCTTCGAGTTCACCGCGTTCTTGCCTCCGACCAAAGTGAGGCGATCTGTCTTCTTCTGTTTGAGCAAGACCCTAATATCTGAATGCAGGGCGGTATCGGATTGACCATTCACCAGCAACACCGGAGCTGCTAGTGCCCCACCTGCGGCAGCGGCGGAGAGTGCGTCCGGGAACGCCTTACCGGTCGCAACGAAAGCCTGGCTGACCTCGCGGTCAACGAAGAACTTTTGGAACACCTTCGCAGAAGTCTCATACCGGGTACCGCCGGAGATTCGTTGAGGAACAAGGCCGGTGACTTCCCGCAACTGGTTCACGACGTTTTGCGACAACGCACCTGCCCCGCCGACTATGTACACCGCCGAAGGGGGACGTTCCTCTAGCAGCTTCAATGTCGGGACACTCAGCGCATTGCGTGGCGACAAGATCAGTACACCGTCGTTCAGCGCAACTGCCGGTCCAATCGAGAGCGCGTCCGGAAAGTTTGCTCCGGTCGCTACGAAGACTGGCATGCCGGTCCTCATGAGTTCCTTATTTAGCTCATAGTTCGTGGCATACCTGTTTCGTCCAGAGACTCTGGTGGGCAACACCGGATTCTCGGCGGCAACCTGAACAGACCGGGACAGGGATGTTCGGTTACCTGTGACCTCGTCGAAGACAGTGTAGGTCGAGGTAAGGAGTTGTCCGCGCATGTCCCTGGCAACCGACAATGCTGGTTCCTCGCCCAGAACCACTCCGTCAACCTGCCACCGATAGGACTCCCGGACAGCTCCCGGCGTGCCGTTGGTGAATGAACCACGGGCCGTCAACACGTGGCCAGCGACCGGCTCTCCAGTGATCTCCAAAGAGGACGCTGTCGCTTGCCCGTGTGTATTGATGTACTCAAAAGCGTCCTCGTATACAACGGGGCTCTGCGCTTTGCCGTCGACCGACCAATCAACAATCACGTCTACGACTCCGGCCCACCCTGGCGGGGTGAGTACATCTACGGTTCCACCGTCTTGGCGAGTTATCTCTGCTAGAACCCCGCCGAAGCTCACGGCATCGACTTGTGTCTGGGTCGGTTGAGAGACGATGGCAATCTGCGTGGGAACGAATGCCTGGTTGATGTCGGGGCCTAGCGCACTGGTCCAACTGGCTCCCCAGCCGTATACCGTGCCATCAGTTGCGACGGCGAGCGAATGCTCATAGGACGCGCTCACGTCTTCGAAGACCACTTCCGACGGGGAGGTCACTCGGGTGGGAAAGGAGCAACTCCATCCATCACCGCCCGTACATGCTGTAGTGTCCTCGCCAATCCCCAGCCTTCCGCCGAAGGGCATCCCCCATGAGTAGAGCGAGCCGTCATCCATCAAGGCGAGCGAGAAGCCAAAGCCGGCATCCGCTTTCAGCACCCGCTTACCCCCGGGCAGCTGAACCTTCACAAGAGAAGCGCTTTGCATTCCAGGTCCACTAGTTCCCACCCCAAGTTGACCGAAGTCGTTATTGCCAATGGCATATAGCGCGCCCGCCTGGTCCAACGCCAGCGCATGCTGAGGACCGGCCCACACTTTCTTGAACACGACACCTGCAGGGGCGGGAAGCTTCGTGGTTCCCTTTGGGGAACCGCCGTCAAGACAATCTCCGGTAAGGCAGTCCAGGTCTCCCCATGCGTATACCCTCCCGTCAGTGGCAGACACTAGTGAGTAGCCACCTAGGGTGCTTACTTGGGTCATACGCCCACCACCTGCACTGATGCCAGTCGCCACGACGCCCTCGGGGAGGGAAACCTTGATCGGAACGGAGGACTGGCTCGGCGAAGTGCCAACTCCCAACTGCTTCGAATCGTTTAGGCCCCAGCTGTAGACTGCACCGCGATCTGTGAGCGCAAGCGCGTGATCCAGACCGGCGCTCACCTGAGTGAACGCGGATTCCGGCGGGACTGCGACCGCGACCGGATCAAGTGAACTGTCAGTCGATCCGTTACCCAGAACTCCGGAATCGCCTCGACCCCAGGAGAAGACGTGTCCGTCCTGGTCCAGCGACAGGCTGAAGTTGTCGCCAGCGCTGATCTGCACGAATGACAAGTTCGAAGGGAGCAGTTCGGGGACATGGATGGTCTGCTCTGGGGTCCCGTATCCCGTCGTTCCCCAGCGGTAGACCCTTCCCGTAGCTCCCCCCGCCAAGCTATGGGAGAGGCCCGCAGCAACGGTCGTCGCAAAGGAAGTCGAAGGCACCTGCGGGACCACGATTGTCACCGTCGTGCCGCCGGTGTCGGGACCTGCATTAGGCGAGACGGCGACCATTGCTGCGGCCGCCTGCGCCGGGGCGGATGTCGAGACAATCCCAAGAGTCGACAATACGAGTGAGAGAGCCATTAGTGCGGAGACCGCAAGCGGTCGCTGTCTTGAGTGGTGCTTCATCGCTTCTCCAAGCTGAGCTCTGCATGTGGGATCCGGGAGAATCTCTTCATATGGCGTCAGTGTCCGGTGGAGCCAAGGGCGACAGTCGTCGTTTCCCAAAGTCATAACCATTTGATACTCCATTCCAAAAAGAAGTCAATGAATTGCAACTCAATAATGGCTATTACCCGACATAAATTGCTTTCGCGGATATCTGCAGTCTGACTGGCCGCGCAATTATGTCTATAAGAGCATCCGAAAGGAACCTTCTTGACAACCATTCTCAACTACGAGGAATATTGACTAATGCCTCAAGGAGACTCGTCTACGCCGATCCTGTCGTTTCGCGACCTCGAAGCCGGATACGGACGACACACTGTTCTGCACGACATAAGCGCCGTGGTCAAGGCCGGCGAATGCGTGGCCATCACCGGCAACAACGGCAGCGGGAAATCGACTCTCGTCAAGACGCTCGTCAACATTAAGCCGGTCAACCGCGGATCTGTGTATCTGTTTGGATACACCAGGGAGGCTGGCGGTCGCGCATCGGGTCCCCTGCCGTGGTCGCGAGTGGGCTATGTCCCTCAGCGCCTCACTGCCACTGGCGGCGTTGATTCATCGGTGTCAGAAGTAGTCCAAGCGGGACTGCTGCGGCCCGGACGTCTAGGAATGCCACGAAGTTGGCGAACCCAAGTAGCCCGAGCTCTTGAACAGGTTGGAATGGCTCACCGCAGCAATGAGCGGTTCTCGGTCCTCTCGGGTGGCCAGCAGCAGCGCTGCCTGATCGCTCGAGCTCTGATTCGCGACCCCGAACTGCTCATCCTCGATGAACCGCTCACCGGCCTGGACGCTCACAACCGCAAGCGCCTAGCAGAGATCGTCGCTACCCACCTTGAAGGCGGAAACACCGCCCTAATTGTCCTTCACGAACTTGGAGAGTTACGCGATTTGATAACCCGCGAAATCCGACTTTCCTCGGGCCATATTGTTCACGACGGGCCGTGCACTCACACCTCCCACCGAGATCAGGCCGGGCCGTGGATCGACGAGGACTGCGCGGAAGCTCACGTAGGGAAGGGGCACTGAACATGTTGGACCTTCTGTCGTCTCCCCTGTTTCTTCGTTCGTTCCTGGCAGCCCTACTGGTGGGCTTTAGCGCACCGGTCGTCGGAGCGTATCTAGTCAATCGTCGGCTCTCGATGCTCGGTGACGGAATTGGGCACGTTGCACTTACAGGTGTAGCGGTCGGGTGGTTGGTGGGATCTGCCGCAAACCTGGTTCCCGTTGACCAGCTCGCTGTTCCGGGCGCAATAGTTGCCTCCGTAGCAGCAGCAGTGGTCATCGAGTTGGTTCGCCGTTCCGGTAGAACCTCCGCCGATGTCATTTTGGCGATTCTGTTCTACGGCGGGATAGCGCTCGGTGTCGTACTGATCGGTGCCGCAGGTGGCTCGTCAACGCAACTGAACTCCTACCTTTTTGGATCCCTAGCGACGGTGTCCTGGGGTGATCTGACTCTGATCGCAGCAATGGCTGTGCTGATCGTAACGATAGGGGTTGGTCTGCGCCCCTCCCTATTCGCCGTAACCAGCGACGAGGACTTCGCGACAGCGAGCGGCCTACCGGTAAGGGGTCTTTCAATGTCGGTGGCGGTCTTGTCTGCATTGACGGTAGCCGTCTCGATGCGAGTCGTAGGTGCGCTACTGGTGTCGGCACTAATGATCGTCCCTATCGCCACAGCCCAGATGTTCACCAAATCGTTCAGATCGACGATGGCTGTCGGTTCCTCTATCGGTGCCGCAATCTGCGTCGGTGGACTGATGATCACCTATCAGGTAGACCTTTCGCCAGGAGCTACCATCGTCGTCCTCGCGGTTGCTGTATACACCTTGGTATTCACAGTGAAGTCGATTGCTGATCGCAGACGCACTACGGTGGAGGTTGAACACGACAACCACCCGGCGCATGGCTAATCGGGATGCGATTCGGTGCCGAATGGAGGACAAGTGGCTGAGCCTATGCGGCGGATGACACGCCAACGGCAAGCTGTTGTTCGCGTTCTCGAAGACCAAGATGTCTTCCGGTCCGCCCAAGATGTCCATGCTGAACTTGCAGCCCGCGGTGACTCGGTTGGGCTAGCGACTGTTTATCGGAATCTCCAAGCACTAGTCCAGTCAGGCAGTGTTGATTCCGTGAGGTCGGTGGACGGAGAAGTCCTCTACAGGCTGTGTGAGAAGCCGGGGCACCACCACCACCTAGTGTGCGCGAAATGCGGGCGCACCAAAGAGTTCAGCCTAGAGAACCTGGAGACAGAACTCTCTGCCGTCGCCCGCGCGCAGGGCTATCGCCTGACGGATCACGAACTGGAACTGTTCGGGATCTGCTCCAGCTGCGACGAAAGTCCCGCCTGATCGACTAGACTTCTTCGGTAAGCACTGTCACCTGCGCCAACCGAAGGGGGCCGGCCCCATGCCAGTACCGGAATGGGCACAGAGTGGATTGCCATTGATTGCGTTCCTGTTCTTTGTGGTTTTCTTCCGCGCGCAGGGCACCTATTGGGTTGGGCGCGCGGTTCCTGCGGCAGTGATCGCTGGGTCAGGGCGGGTCAAATGGTTGAACGGTCTGGCGAGTTGGGCTCAGGGTCCAGTTCCCCGAAAAGGTGCAGCTCTTCTGGAGCGCTGGGGCATCGTGATCATTCCGTTGTGTTTCCTGACCGTGGGACTGCAGACTGCGGTTCTGGCTGGCAGCGGACTTGTGCGAATGAACTGGGGCAAGTTCACCATCGCGATGCTTCCCGGCTGCGTTGCGTGGGCGTTCCTTTACGGTTTCGGGCTGCTCGCCGTGTGGACTGCCGTAGTTCTGGCCGTTGCAGGAAACGTCTGGTCGTGGGTGGTCCTGGCAGTTCTCGCGGTGGGATTGATCGTGATGGTCCTAGGTAGACGTCGACGGAACAAGGTCCACAGCTCCACCGAAACGACGATTTCGCGAGTTGTAGGCGAGTAGTCTCTCCCACAGCTGTTTGCGGCCGAAATCGGGCCAGGCGACGTCTACAAAATCCAGTTCCGCGTACGCCAGTTGCCACAGGAGGAAGTTTGAAATGCGCGACTCCCCCGACGTCCGAATCAACAGATCCACGTCAGGCACATCTGAGGCATAGAGATGCGATGCCAGTGCGGCCTCTCCGATTGATGACGCCTTTCGCTTCCCCTCGGAGACTTCTTGTGCCAGCGAGCGAGCAGCATCTGCGATCTCTGCTCTGCCTCCATAGTTGACACAAAGCAGCAGTTCAGTCGCCTTGTTGTCAGCAGTCTTCTGTTCGGCACTCTTCAATTCGCGGATCACAGACTTCCAGAGCTTCGGTTCGCGTCCCACCCACCGCACTCGCACACCCCAGTCATTCAGCCGATCAGTGTGCCTACGAATTGTGTCGCGCGAGTAACCCATCAAGAACCGCACCTCGGCTGGGGAACGCCTCCAGTTCTCCGTGGAAAATGCGTACATCGACAGATACTTCACGCCTGCCTCCACTGCACCAGCCACCGTGTCCATCAGTGAGAGTTCACCAGCTTTGTGCCCCTCTGTCCGAGGGAGCCCGCGAGCATTAGCCCACCTGCCGTTGCCGTCCATGATCACGGCAACGTGCCTAGGAACCGACGTGAGTTGCGCAGGCTTACACTCGTCTCCGGCACCGGGTGCTGCCAGCGGGTTGGCGCTAACCATCAGACTGCCCGTGCCGCCGCGAATGGCAAAGCCTTCAGCTTCTGCTCTAGATGCCACTGCGTCCACGACCCCGCCAGTTCTTGCGCCATTGTCCAGGACTCAGTAGGTGCATCCCGGGTTGCTTTCCAGTTCGAGGACGCGAGTGCATCCATCAAACTCAGCACCGACTCCTCAGACTTCACCGAATCCGCAGAAACACAACCCTCGCAAAGCGCACCGCCCGAGGATGCTGAAAAGTAGGACAACCCGGAGTGCTTGCCACAGGAGACGCACCTCCCCAACTCAGGGCGCCACCCTTCCAGACCCAAAGACCGAAGCAGGTAGGCTGCACCGACTAACGGGGCAGGATGCGCACGATTGGCCAGAGAATGCAGAGCCCCATGAAGCAGTCTGAACTGCTCAGGATCTGTGTCTTCACTATCCTCAGTTATCTTCTGCGCGGTCTCCACAACCAGCTTGGCATTGGTAAACGCCGCGTAGTCGGCGGTCAGCATCGCTGAGTAAGCGCTGATCGTTTCGGCTTGGACAATGGTGTGGAGCCCTCGCCCTCGGTGGCATTGGACGTCCACCAAGTTGAATGGACTCAGCCTTGCACCAAACCGCGAGGAAGTACGGCGAATACCTTTTGCGACTGCACGAATCTGTCCGGTCTTCTGCCCGAGCATAACCAGGATCCGATCGGCCTCCCCTAACTTGTGGGTCCGGAGGATGATCGCTCTATCCCGGTATGTCCTCAGCACTTTGCCATTGTCCCACCGAAAGCGTCAACTATCGCGAAGGGCACGGTTCAGACCCGAAATAACAGCCTTGTAGGTGGCACGCGCGATTGAAGGGTCGATACCGACCCCCCAAACGACTTGGTCCCCGATCTCGATCTCGACATAGGATGCCGCGTTGGCCTCATGGCCAGCACCCATAGCGTGTTCGGAGTAGTCCAGGATGTGCAGGTCGAACCCGTGTTCGCGCAGCCCGTTCACGAAGGCGTCGATGGGGCCGTTGCCACGCGCTTCCAACAGCGTGGGTTCGCCGCGCTCAAGGATATCTGCGCGCAGCGAAGCGCCGTGCTCGTCGGCTTCAACCGAGGTTCGTCCCAGTTCGAAGCGGCCCCAAGCCGTCAGATCAGCGGCCGCATCATTTGGGAGATACTCGTCAGCGAATACCGTCCACATCGTTTCCGCGTTTATTTCACCGCCCGATTGCTCCGTTCGACTCTGGACAATCTTGGAGAACTCAATCTGCAGGCGCCTGGGCAACTCCAAATTGTGCACAGAGGACATGAGGAACGCGACTCCACCCTTGCCGGATTGCGAGTTCACGCGAACAACTGCTTCGTAGCTGCGGCCCACATCTCGCGGATCGATTGGGAGGTACGGGATCTCCCACGGCACACTCGACACGCTTCCTGCCGCCACGATGTTCCTGTCCCGAGCGGAAAATCCCTTGCGGATTGCATCTTGGTGGGAACCGGAGAATGACGTATAAACCAAGTCTCCCGCATAGGGGGCGCGATCGGGCACCATCATGCCGGTGCAGTATTCCGTGGTACGACGGATATCGTCGATGTTCGATAGATCGAGTTGCGGGTCAACACCCTGGGTAAACAGATTCAGAGCAAGTGTCACCAGGTCCACGTTTCCAGTGCGCTCCCCCTGTCCGAACAAGCAGCCTTCTACTCGGTCGGCACCAGCCAGCATCGCAAGTTCGGCCGCAGCAACACCTGTTCCACGATCATTGTGGGTGTGCACTGAGAGTGTCACATACTCCCGACGACTCAGGTTACGTGACATGAATTCAATCTGATCGGCGTATACGTTTGGTGTGGAACGTTCAATGGTCGAGGGCAAGTTGATGATGATCTCCCGATCAGGTCCCGGTTGCCACACGTCCATCACACGCTCGCAGATCTCCAGTGCGAACTCTGGCTCAGTGTCAATGAAGATCTCCGGCGAGTATTCCAATCCGATGATCGTGTCGTCGCCCAGAATCTGCTCGGCATCTTCCATGATCTGCTTGATTCCGGTCGTGGCCAGGTCGATAGTCTCCTGGCGATCATTACCGAACACCACTTCGCGGAACAGCGGCGATGTCGCGTTATACATGTGAATCACGGCCTGTTTGAGCCCCACGAGAGACTCAACTGTGCGGGTGATGATGTCGGGACGCGCCAGCGTCAACACGGACACAGTCACATCGTCTGGCACGGCACCAGAATCAACCAGTGAGCGGACGAAATTGAAGTCGGTCTGAGATGCGGCAGGGAATCCGATCTCGATCTCCTTGAACCCCATGCGAATCAACAGATCAAACATGAGTCGCTTGCGCGCGGGATCCATGGGTTCCACGAGTGCCTGGTTGCCGTCACGCAGGTCTGTGGACAGCCAGCGCGGTGCCTTGGTGATTGTCCGGCCGGGCCACCGGCGGTCGACTATGGTGAACGGATTAGTTTGAGAGAAAGGCCGGTATTTGGTAATCGGCATTCCGGACGTGGTCTGAGTGTTGATTGGTCCGCGCGTGATCATTTTGTGAACTTCCTATTTTTGCGGATTGCGGTTCAGGAGATCGGAACGCTTCACTCCGCGGCGTGTCTTCCGATCAGAATCGAGACTCGCCGCGGCACACAAGCAGGAGGACCACCACGTTCACACTCGCAATGTAACGCTGTTTACACCACTTGCGCAATCTGGACCACACCTCGGTCAGTCCGTGCGAAGTGCGGCGACAGGATCTTTCCGGGCTGCAAAACGAGCCGGGATGACGCCTGCAACTACCGTCAACAGCATTGACAGACCCACCAGGACGAACGCTGCCGCCCATGGCAAAGTGGCATTGACCGTGTCGATTCCAGTGAAGTGGTGGATCAATATGTTGGAGGGAATCAGGATTAATAGCGTCATTCCGATTCCGAAGACGCCCGCCAAGAAACCGACGATCAGGGTCTCCGCGTTGAACACCTCGGAGATGTTGCGCTTGGAGGCCCCGACCGAACGCAGAATGCCGATTTCCTTGGTACGTTCCAGTACCGAAATGAATGTGATGATGCCGATCATGATCGAGGAGACCAGCAGCGAGACGGCCACGAATGCGATGAGAACATAGGAGATTACATTGATTATCGTGGTGATTGTCGACATCAGCAGTCCGATGTAATCGGTGAACACAATCTGGTTCTCAGCCGAAGCGGTCTCGTTGTAGGCATCGATCGATGCAGTTATGCCATCCTTGTCTTCGAAACTGTCCACGTAGATGTTGATCGAGGATGGTGAGTCCAAACTGACCACGCCGAAATCAGACAGGTTACCGTCGTAGGTTCCCCCAGAGAGCTGAGTGTTGAAAATATTCAACAGGAAATCACGTGACGGATCGTCGTCCAGATAGTTGTCGAAAAATCCTGCTAGAGCCACTTCATCGTTCATTGCCGGCGGCATCCCGGAGGCACCTGGTGGCCCCTCCACTGCAGAAGGATCAGCGGGCATGGTGGGATCCGTCTGTCCGTCCTGGGGCACTGTAGGATCTTCCTCGGCCGCCGAAGCCAGGATTAGGGAGCGGGCGAACGCGGCCTTCTCCGAAACAGTCCTGCCGCGCAGGTACTGCTTGGCATCAGTGATCTTCTCTTCTTCGTCTTCAGTGTCAAACCCGACACCCGTGAGCACGTTCATCTCTGGGTTCTGCTTCTGCGCTTCGACGACCGCAGAGACATCGGTGTGCTCAACAATGTAGCTGGTCAGCTGGTTTGTGTATCCAATGTTGCCGGTAAGGGGATTGTCCGAAGAAGCATCGATGGGACGAACGATGCCCACAACTACGAGATCCTTGCCGCGTTCATCGACCAGCCTCTCGATCGTCTCTTCGTCAGTGACGCGGACGAAGGTGCCGCCTTCCTCCCTCTCAAAGTAGTCGCTGGCGGTAAGCATCTTGAAGGTGTAGCCGATAAGTTCGTCGTAGTCCCATTGATGCTCGTCAAACATCGGGGTTTCCCCGGCTTCAAGCGCATCTAGAATCTCGCGGTACTCCCGGGCTGGCAGTAGCCCGAGGGAGTAAAGAACGGACGTCGGGATCTCATTGTTTTGGTCGAGGACCAGGATCAAGCTTTCGGCGTCCGATGGCCACTGCCCCTCTACCAGTTCGTAATTGTTCTCAACGATTGAGCCAACAGGATCACCCTGGGGACCGGGGATGATCTCCTGAAATGGAGAAACCCTTGGGACGTCCGTCATCGAACCCCCCATGGAGGTGGCTGCCTGGATCCCCCCGGAGGAAGGCGTTCGCCCAGTGAAAATCGGAGAGTTCGTGGTCATCATTGTCATCATGTCGACGGCTTGGGAGCCCCCGGCCTCCGATTCAAATGTGGAACCATCCGTGTTGACTAGCGTGCCCTCGGGGTCTCGAGCATAGGTTGAGAAGCTGAGATCGTAGGAGTAGACCACTCCGTGCTCACCGATGTACTCGTGGATTGCCGAAGATGGGTCATCCAAGTACTCCTTGAATGCGGTCAAGTTGTTCTCCGTGATCGAGGTGAACATTGAACTCGCGGTCTTGAGACCCGTGGGGTTCGCGTGGACGCCAAGTCGATCATGGTTTACTTCTTCGCGCGCCGCGTCCTCGCCCGCCTCCAGCAAGCTGCTCAAGTCGAACGCCTGGGCAGTGATGGTAATGGGATACGACGCCATCGTGTCTCTTTGCGTTTCCATGATGTAGGTATTGACACCATTCGACAGCGCCAGGATCAGCGCGATACCGACGATGCCAATAGAACCCGCAAACGCGGTGAGGATCGTGCGGCCCTTCTTGGTAAGCAGGTTCCTGAAGCTCAGCGAAAGCGCGGTGAGGAAAGACATGGACGCGCGAGGTTTGTCTCTCTCGCGCCGTTTTTCGGCTTTTCTTCGTCCGCGCGAGTGCCGGACTTCGGCGGTCAACTCACGTCGGGACGGCAGCGGTTTTCCCGCATCAGGGTCAAATGGGTTTGAGTCGCTAGTCACCTGGCCGTCGCGGAGCTTGATGATACGTGTTGCATATTTCTCGGCCAACTCAGAATTGTGGGTCACCATGACCACCAGACGGTCCTGGGCAACCTCTTTGAGCAGGTCCATGATCTGCGTACTTGTGTTGGAGTCAAGGGCACCGGTGGGTTCGTCTGCCAGAAGCACCTCAGGATCGTTCACAAGTGCGCGAGCGATCGCTACACGTTGCATCTGGCCACCGGACAACTGGTTGGGTCTCTTGTGCAGTTGATCGCCCAATCCCACCGCCTGAAGAGCTTCGATGGCGCGCTTGCGTCGTTCCACCTTCGAGGCTCCTGAGATCGTAAGAGCCAGCTCGACGTTCGCCAGTACGCTCTGGTGGCTGATCAAGTTGTAGCTCTGGAAAACAAAACCGATCGAGTGGTTTCGATATGCGTCCCAGTCTCGATCCGAATAATCTCTAGTGGAAACACCGTTGATCGTCAGGTCACCACTGTCGTATCGATCCAGGCCACCGACAATGTTGAGCATCGTAGTCTTGCCCGATCCGGATGGCCCCAGCACTGCAACGAACTCACTGTCACGCAGGGTCAGACTCACACCATCGAGTGCAACTTGAACCAAGTCGCCCGTGGTGTACTGCTTGCGGACATCGGTTATCTTGAGCATTTTCTAGAAGCCCATCCTTCGAAGTGCTTTGGGGTCGGTCTGCCAGTTCTTCGCAACCGTGACGTGAATGTGGAGGTATACGCGGCGTCCAAGCAAAGTCTCAATCTCTTTGCGAGCATTAGTTCCCACTTCTTTGAGCCGGGAACCGCCTTTGCCGATGACGATGGCTTTTTGGGAATCTCGCTCCACGAACACTGTCAGGTGAACGTCGAGAACTCCCGGCCTCCCACCTTTTCCCGGGCGCTCGTTGATTTCGTCCACGCGTACGGCAAGTGAATGAGGAAGTTCGTCGCGAACACCTTCCAGCGCTGCCTCTCGAACGAACTCCGTGATCAGCGTTTCGTCGCTTTCCTCGGTAATCTCACCTTCCGGATAGAGCTGTGGTGATACGGGCAAAGAGTCGATCAGCACGTTGACCAGAGTCTTCAGATTGTCGTCTTTTTGTGCGCTGACAGGAACTATTGCATCCCAATGACCCAATTCATCGATTTGTGTCAAATGTTCCACCAATCGATCTCGACTGACCTTGTCAATCTTGGTCGCAACTGCAACAAACTTGGCGCGAGAACGCATCGCTTCGCGAACCACGTAGCGATCGCCGGGGCCGATCTTCTGGTCGGCAGGCAGACATACAGCCACAACATCGACATCCGCGAGCGCCTCGTGAACCATTTCATTCAGGCGTTTACCCAGGAGCGTGCGAGGACGGTGATATCCAGGCGTATCCACGAGAATTATCTGCCCGTCCGATCGGGTCACAATGCCGCGAACATTGTGGCGCGTCGTCTCAGGTCGCATCGAGGTGATGGCGATCTTTGTACCAACCAGCGCGTTCGTCAGTGTCGACTTACCAACGTTCGGTCGCCCCACGATTGCAACGAACCCCGCGCGGTACTCCGCCTGCGAATCTTGATATTCAGCGTTCTGCGAGTCAGTCTCTTGTGGGTCAGTCATTCGAATCCCGCTCTGCTTGCTCATTTTCATTGGCCTGTGTCGCGAATGTCCTCGGCTGCTCTGTAGTCGGTGACTTGGACACCAACACTGAAAGCACTTGTCTACGCCTTCCAACCTGATTGCTGGCAGTCAGCTCCAAACCCTCGATTGTCGTTGAAGCGCCCGGAAGCGGAACTTTTCCCAGACCCTTTGCCAGTAGCCCGCCAACCGAGTAGACGTCATCGTCGTCAACCTTGAACTCAATGAGATCGCTGAGGTCGTCCAATGACAGTGATGAGGGAACCAGCCACACTCCGGTCTCAACCTCTTCGGGTTGCTGGGTCGGATGATCGTGTTCGTCCATCAGCTCTCCGACTAGTTCCTCAAGGATGTCCTCTATTGTGACCAGCCCGGCGATACCGCCGTACTCGTCGACAACCAGGGCGAGGTGGCTGTTTGTCGACTGCATTACCCGCAACTCGTCATCGGCCAGTTTCATCTCGGGCACAAACGATGCGGTCCGCATTAGGTCAACGACTCTGCAGTCGCCTGCTTCGGCCGATTCCTGCAGTCGACGAACCACGTCTTTGAAGTACAGGACGCCGAGCATGTCATCTACGTTTCGTCCCACCACGGGAATGCGGGAGAACCCAGACTGGACGAACAAGTTCACTGCAGCCCTTGCAGTTTCTTCGCCACTGATGGTCACCATTTGCCCGCGGGGCACCATCACTTCGCCAACACGAGTCTGTCCGAGTTCGAGGACAGAGCGCAGAATCTCCCGATCTTCCTCTTCCAACGCTTCGGGAGATCCCTCTGAAACCTCATCTGCGAGCTCGCGCAAGTCGTCGGCCAACTCGAGGCGCGTGTGCATCTCCTCTCTAGACTCCGCTGGCCGGCGACGTGACAGACGGGACTTTGCAGCCATGACCCCGGTGTTGCCGATCAACCGATTGCCCATAGCAGCACCTGCCAACGCCACCGCCACGTATCGGTTTCCACGCAGCAGCATGCTCAGGAACAGGACGGTAGCCCACCACACCACGCCGATGATCAAAAGGGTTCCTAGCAGCATTAGCCATCCCGGCCACCCCAGACGGTCAAACCATCCCAGAAGCACCGCTGACAAGAAGACGATGCCGACAGTCTGGGAAGCTCCGCGGGGAACGGTGAGTGCCAGACTTGCTCCCTTTCGCGAAGCCACCGACATCCGCAATGCGGTTGCGCCACGGCGACCTTCCTCTTCAAGGTCCTCGGCGTAGGCGACCGAGATGCGCGCCACAGCAATGTCGACCGCGTGTATCCAAGCCGCGAGAAACATGGCGACGACACCTGTCACAGCCAACAGTACGCTGATCCACGGCATCGTTAGGCCCTCAATGCCAGTCATATTTCAGGTCCAGTCAGGTGATGGATTCCAATCATCGCTGTGCCAGGAAGGTCAGTAGAAGCTTGCGCTGCAGGGCAAACATTTCTTCGCGTTCATCGGGTTCTGCGTGGTCGTAGCCCAGAAGATGCAGAATCCCGTGGGTTGCCAACAGGAGCATTTCCTCTTCCGTTGAGTGCCCCGCCGCAACCGCCTGAGTTGCCGCCACCTGCGGGCAGATGCAGACATCGCCCAGGACGCCGTCCCTAGTGGGTTTGCCCGGTGAACCGGGCCGCAATTCGTCCATTGGGAAACTCATTACGTCGGTGGGGCCATCGAGCCCGAGCCATTCTATGTGCAGACGCTCCATTGGTTCAGGTTCGATGAACAGGATGCTGAGTTCGGCAGACGATGCCACATGCAGGTGGCTAAGAACATATTCGGCTAGTGCAACGAACTCAGTTCCGTCAATTTGATACTCGGTTTCATTTGCAACTTCGACTGTCAACGACGGCCACCTTTTCGAGCTTCCCAGGATTCGTACGCATCCACGATGTCAGCCACAATCCGGGTCCTCACAACGTCAGCGCTGGTTAGGTAGATGAACTCAACGCCTTCGACGTCACGCAGTATCTGCTCCGCCTGGATTAACCCGGACTTCTGGTCGCGACCTAAGTCGATCTGAGTGACGTCGCCTGTCACCACCATCGTCGAACCCAATCCAAGGCGTGTGAGCATCATCTTCATCTGAGCTGGAGTGGTGTTCTGCGCTTCGTCGACAATCACGAAGGAGTCATTGAGCGTCCGACCACGCATGTAAGCCAACGGCGCAACCTCAATGGCTCCCGCTTCCATGAGTTTCGGCAGAGCGCCATCTTCCAGTAGGTCTAGCAATGCATCGTATAGAGGTCTGAGGTATGGATCGATCTTGTCACTCAGGGAGCCGGGGAGAAACCCCAGGTTCTCACCAGCCTCCACCGCCGGGCGCGTCAAGATAATCCGACGTACCGATCCCTCGAGCAGCGCGGAGACTGCCTGGGCGATCGCCAGGTATGTCTTGCCGGTGCCCGCGGGTCCGATTCCGAAAACGATCTGGGAGCGGTCCAGTGCATCCATGTACTTCTGTTGTCCCGGGGTCTTGGCGCGAACCAGTTTGCCGCTGCTGAACGCTCCGGAAGTAGACGAGGACGCCTGCGGACTGCGGAGCAGGTCGACTGCACGCTGGACACCTTCTGCATCCAGCGTGGCACCCGAAGACGCGAGGTCGATGAGTTCTTCAAGCAGTTTGGTCACAAGAGCAACTTCCGGCGCACTGCCGGCAACAGAGATCTTTCGTCCGTACGCTACGACAGTCACCTGGGGGAAGCCCTTCTCTACGACCCTCAACACCTGGTCAGAGGGTCCAAGGACAGTAATCATGTCGATGTTCGCAGGAGCTTCGACAACGCGGGTCACGAACTGTGAATCGTCAATTTCAGCCATATTGCAGTCCAGTCTAGGACTCGGTGGGATTTCGGGGAATTGTCAGCGTCGCCACGTTCTTAGTCACCATGACCCAAACACCACGTTTGCTGCAACCAGCGCCGAGGGGCCTGCCGTGGACGAACGTAGAACATTGCCACCCAGAAGCACGACTTTGGCTCCCGATTTCTTGAACAGCGCCACTTCCTCATCTGTGATTCCGCCTTCTGGGCCAACCACTATCATGCATGCCGGTGGAACACTGGCAAGCTTTGCTTGCTCCAAAGAGGACCGGATTCCTTCAGTGGCGCTCTCATGACAGATGAGGACCAATGCACCTGTCTCGGACTCTTCACGAATCAAAATGGCAAGTTCGCTAGATCCTATCGGCTCATGTACCACCGGCAGCCGCGAGCGACGCGACTGCTTCATCGCTGCGGTCGCCAGACGCTCCCATCTCCCGACTCCCTTTTGCTGCTTGGAGTGGCCCCAGCGGACGATGCTTCGGGATGCCTGCCAAGGGACTATCCGATCGACGCCGAGCTCGGTCGCCATTTCAACGGCCATCTCATCGCGACCACCCTTGGCCAGCGCCTGTACAAGGGTTAGTTCTGTTGCGGATTCCGGCTCCTTAAGCACTCCGGTAACCAGCACGGCCAAGCCCGATTGGCAACCGACCCCAGCTGGAGCAACCTCGCAGTGTGCGCGAAAACCTTGGCCGTCAACCAAGTCGAGTTCTTCACCGGGCTGCAGGCGGTGCACACGAACAGCATGCTTCCCTTCGTCACCGTCGACTACCAGGAAGTGCCCTGTTCGGGCAGCTTCCTCTAGATCGAGCTCCATGCCCTCACAAATCACACGTGGGGCATAGAACACGGGAGCGGTCATCAGCCTGCCAGCTTGTCTTTGAGTTTTCCGAAGAATCCTCCACCACGAACCTCAGGACGTTCCGCATCTTCGCCTCGGTGTTTGGCAAGTTCATCAAGTAGTTCGCGGGAACGATCATCAAGCTTTGTCGGAATCTCCACACCCACGTGAACATGCAAATCGCCACGTCCTCCGCCTCGAAGTCGACCGATACCCAATCCGCGCAGAACGATCTCTTCATTTGGTTGAGTCCCCGGCTGAATCACGATCTCCTGCTCTCCGTCAAAGGTGAGCAGCGGAAACTTTACCCCTAGGGCAGCCGTGGTCATAGGAACGTTGATGGATGTGTGAAGGTCATAGCCACGACGGGAAAAGTACTGATCGGGCCTAACGCGGATCTCAACGTAAAGGTCTCCGGCGACGGAACCCATGGTTCCAGCTTCACCCTGACCCCGCAGCCGTACCCTGGACCCGGTCTCTACTCCTGCCGGAATATCGACAGAGATGGTTCGGGTGGCTCGGACACGTCCCTCTCCTCGACATTCGTGGCAAGGATTAGGAATAGTACGACCTTGACCACCGCAGGCATTGCATGGAACCGCCAGGCGCAGCTGGCCAAGCAGAGAGTTCTGGACTCGCGTTACCGAACCTGTACCTGAACACATGGAGCACTTCACGGGCGATGTACCCGGGGCACAGCAGGTCCCCTCGCATGTTGTACACACCATCTGCGTGTCGATCATGACCTGCTTTTCAGCACCAAACACCACTTCTTCGAGAGTCACTTCGATCGCGACGGTGGTATCACTTCCTGCGCGACCACGGTTCGGGTTCGCCTGCGGTGCGCTGAACCCACCCATGTTGAACATTGCGTCGAAGATGTCGGAGAAGCCTCCAAACCCTCCGGTGAACGGCGTGCCACCAGTCCTGTTTACCGGAACTCCTAGGTCGTATCGCTCTCGCTTATCGGGATCCGACAGCGTTTCGTACGCAACTGAAACCTCCTTGAAAGCTTCCTCGGACTCCACCCCCGCATAGTCAGGGTGGAGTTCACGGGCCTTCTTGCGGTAGGCACGGCGGATTTCCTCTGTTGTAGCGCTCTTGCTAACGCCCAGGACCTCGTAGTAGTCCCTCACTCGGCCTCTTCCTTCGTTTCCTTAGTCATCAAAGTTGTCTTGTCCGTTCAAGAGTAGTTCGGACAGATACTTCGACACCGTCTTTACAGCCGCTAGCGAACCTGGATAATCCATACGGGTAGGTCCAACGACCCCGACGTGAACCGGTGTCGAATTGGGCGTTGTGGTCGGGCAGGAGTATGTGGCCGACACCAGCGACACTTCAGCTAGTTCGTCCGTCTGGTTCTCAGCACCGATAGATACCTGCACTGGTGCCGTGTGCAATTCGCGCAGTACGCGGATCAGGGGCACCTGGTCTTCAAGAACCTCTAGGATCAAGGACACGTCTGAGAAGTCAACGCGGGTGCGCGCCAAGTTGGATACGCCTGCGGTGGCAAAACGTGACACGGCCAACGGCCTGAGGATATCCCCGAGCGCTTCCGCAACTGTTTCCAGGAGCTCCTTACGTTCTGGATCGGACTGTTCAATCGCATTCTTGACTGCATCGATAGAGTCTTGGGCACTTCTGTCCTGGCATGCGTCAGTAAGCACGTTACTGATTTGCGCGAGGACGTCGCGGTCGGGAGTCACCCCTTCGTCGCTTCGGCGTTCGATAAGCCGCTCTGCTACGCGTCCGGTTGAGGAAACCACTAGCACCAAGAGGCGACTGGGCCCCAAATCAAGAACCTCTACCCGGCGAATTCCCAGTAGTGACAGATCCGGATACTCCACCACAGCGGCCTGATTCGTGAGCCTAGCCAAGAGCCGTACAGCACGCTCAATCAGTTCATCATGGTCCTCTGCCGACTGGAGTTGCTTCTCAAGCTGGCTCCGCTCCTCCACACCCAGCAGGCTTGGATCACCTAACCGATCCACGTAAGTACGGTATCCGGCCTCCGTGGGGACCCGCCCAGCAGACGTGTGCGGCTGTTGTATGAGTCCACGTTCTTCCAAGGCACTCATGTCAGAACGAATAGTCGCCGAGGACACTCCACTGACATGTGCCTGCGCAATGGTCTTGGAACTGACTGGTTCATTGGTGCTGACATGCTCAACAACGATTGCCTTAAGGACGTGCAAGCGTCGCTCAGTTGTACTCATACAAACGCTTCACCTCCCATGCGGCCCGTTACTCGCACTCTTGTAACGTGAGTGCCAGAACACCATAAGTCTAGCGCCGGACCTGGACTTCGCTGCTGTGTCCTCTACAACTACCAGCCCATCAGAACACGGGTGGCATAGTCGGCAAGCAGCCTCCCCCTGAGTGTCAAGACTGCCCGCCCCTCGGCTGCGCGATCCTCGCCCAAAATCCCTTCCTCTACCAGTTGGGTAACAGATTCCTGATTAGGGGCTGACGCGATATCGATTCCTTCGCACGTGCGAAGGGCAAGGAGCAACTGCTCTAGTTCAGACTGTTCCAGGGTCAGACGTTCCCCCGCCATCCCGGGAGATTGATTCGCGGCTAGCCGCCCCGCATAGACACGCGGGTGCTTCACATTCCACCAGCGCAGGTGGCCCACGTGGGAATGTGCACCGGGTCCGTATCCCCACCAGTCCCAGCCATTCCAATAGGCCATGTTATGGACTGAACGGTCTGCGGGAGTTCTGGCGAAATTTGAGATCTCGTACCAATCCAGCCCAGCTTGGCATAACAACTCGTCAGTGAGTTCATACTTATCGGCGTCCAGATCCGGGTCAGTCTCTGCCAGTTCGCCGTGGATGATTTGCGCGGCCAGCTTCGTGCCGGGTTCGACAATCAGGGAGTACACACTCAGATGATTCGGCTCAAGTTCCAGAACAGCTTCAAGGCTCCGCTGCCACTCGGCGAGTGTCTCCGTCGGGGCACCGTAGATCAAGTCAACAGAAACTCGCATTCCCGCTTGGTGGGCCGCCTCATATGCCAGCGGGATGCGTTCTGGGTCGTGGATTCGGTCCAGTATGCGCAGAACTCGCGGAACCGCTGACTGCATGCCCATAGAAATCCGGTTCACCCCGGCTTCAACCAATTGGTTCATGAGTTCAACAGTCACTGTCTCCGGGTTTGCCTCCAAAGTAACTTCAGCGTTCGGTTCTATGCCGATTTCAGATCGGAGTGCCTGCATGATTCTCGCGATTGCTTCCGGAGCGAGGAGTGATGGTGTTCCACCACCGAAGAAGATACTTGCAAGCTGGCGACCGGGCACCTGCGCATCGTCCAGAATCATTCGCGAGTTGCGGATCTCATTGATGACCGAATCCGCGTATGTCTCCAGATCCGCTCCCTGACCGAACCCTGTTGTATACGTGTTGAAGTCACAATAACCACACCGCACAGTGCAAAACGGGACGTGAACGTACGCCGCGAACGGAGTGATTTCCGAGGCCCCCGCAGCAACGATCTGCCGGTTTGCATCGGCAGGATCCAGCAAGCCATTCTTCGGCCACGCAAATCCCTCCGGCAATGCTCCCATCAAAGCGACCTTGCCTCGATGCTCTCACCCGTCGAATCGCGAGGAATCCTCACCGCGGTCAAGTCCCAGACTAAGCGTCCGGCACCGTGTCCTCGTTCCTCAAAGTGGGTTACGATTCGCCCCGGGTATCGGGGCGCGAACCCGTCAATCTTGCTGGTGTCGACAGGCACTTCACTCCCTGTCAGCGAAGGACGCTCGTGCTCGCACGGAATCGGAATGGTTTGATCAGGATTCTCCAACTCCGGAGTCCGATCGAGCACCTCAAGCATCTGCCACGCGTAGTCTTCCCAGTCAGTAGCAAGGCGCCAAATGCCGCCATCTTCCAGGACCCGGGCGACCGTCGCGGCGAAATCGTCTGCAACCAATCTCCGCTTTCGGTGGCGCGATTTGCGCCAAGGGTCCGGGAAGTTGGTCCACACCTCAGCAACGCTTGCTTCGGGTAGTACGGTCTTCAGAGCTTGCTGAGCGTCCGCTTCGATCACCTTGATGTTCGTCAGTCCTTGCTCAGCAGCTGCAGCCACTAGCCGCGCCATCCCGGGAACCCACACCTCAAAAGCCAAAAAGTTGATTCCAGGATGCCTGGCTGCGCTCGCCACTATCTGCTCACCACGGCCAGGCCCAACCTCCACATAAAGAGGAGCGCTACGTCCGAAGAGTTCTGCGACATCCAGGCGAAAGTCCTCGTGCACGGAAGTCATTCCCACACCACGGCGAACGGGAACCACGTACTTGCTCGCTGCTTTTCCAAAGGCGCGGGCCAGGGCCGGTGAAAGCTCGCGTGAACGGCGAGTGAATGATTTGGTGCGTGCCAGGAACACTGGTTCCTCGCCGACTGAGTGACCCGATTCAATCCAGTCGGTCACGCTACTTCTTTCCCGCCGGGGCATCGGCGGTAAGTGCTGCAATGAAGGCCTCTTGCGGAACATCGACTCGACCGATCGACTTCATGCGCTTCTTCCCTTCTTTCTGTTTTTCGAGCAGCTTCCTCTTACGAGTGATGTCGCCTCCGTAGCACTTGGCCAGCATGTCCTTGCGAAGAGCCCTAATCGTCTCGCGGGCAATCACGCGTGAGCCGACCGCGGCCTGAACCGGGATCTCGAACTGTTGCCTGGGGATCAGCTCCTTCAGCCGTTTAGTCATGCGCACACCGTACGCATATGCGGCGTCCTTGTGGACAATGGCACTGAATGCATCGACCTGTTCTCCGTTGAGAAGTACATCAACCTTCACCAAGTCAGCAGCCTGATCGCCGGCCTCGTGGTAGTCGAGCGAAGCGTATCCACGGGTTCGGCTCTTCAGATGGTCAAAGAAGTCGAAGACGATTTCCGCCAGCGGCAACAGGTACCGCAGTTCCACGCGATCGATCGACAGGTAATCCATGCCCTGCATGGTTCCGCGACGCTCCTGGCACAGCTCCATCACGGAGCCAACATAGTCTGCCGGCATCAAAATAGTCGCCTGCACTACTGGTTCGCGAACCTCTGCGACCTTACCCTCCGGGAAATCCGAGGGGTTATCGACGCGAATGAGCGTATCGTCTTCGGTCTTGACCGAGTAAACGACGTTCGGCGCCGTAGCAATCAGATCTAGCCCAAACTCGCGTTCTAGCCGCTCGCGGACAATCTCCAGGTGGAGCAGTCCGAGGAAACCGCAGCGGAACCCAAAGCCCAATGCAACGGAAGTCTCCGGTTCAAATGTCAAAGCAGCGTCATTTAGCTGCAACTTCGTGAGCGCTTCACGAAGGTCTGGGAAATCCGACCCGTCAACTGGGTAGATTCCCGAGAACACCATTGGCTGCGGATCGCGGTAGCCCGGAAGCGGCTCGGCTGCTGGCTTCTGCGCCAACGTGACGGTGTCACCAACCCGAGATTTGCGGACATCTTTGACCCCCGTGATCAGGTAGCCTACTTCACCGGCACCCAGCCCTTCGGTAGGTGTGGGCTCGGGTGCCATAACGCCCAATTCCAGCAGTTCATATACTGCACTGGACGACATCATCTTCACCCGTTCCCTCTTGGTGAGGTGACCGTCGACCACTCGGACATATGTGACCACACCCCTGTAGGAGTCATACACAGAGTCAAAGATCTCAGCGCGCGTTGCGCCATCAGGACTGCCTGAAGGTGCAGGAACCTCGCGCACAATGCGGTCGAGGAGTTCCGGGACTCCAACACCCGTCTTGCCGGAAACCTGGATGATCTCACTTGGATCGATACCAAGAAGAGATCCAATTTCCTCGGCGAACTTCTCCGGCTGAGCTCCCGGGAGATCAATCTTGTTGAGGACCGGGATCACCACGAGGTCGTGTTCCAGTGCGAGGAACAGGTTCGCTAGCGTCTGTGCTTCAATCCCCTGGGCAGCGTCAACGAGAAGTACGGCGCCCTCGCAGGCGGCCAGTGACCGGGACACTTCATAGGTAAAGTCCACGTGTCCCGGAGTGTCGATCATGTTAAGGACATAGCTCTCGCCCGCCAGCTCCCACGGCATGCGAACTGCCTGGCTCTTGATGGTGATCCCGCGTTCGCGCTCGATGTCCATTCGATCGAGGTACTGGGCGCGCATTTCGCGAGAATCGACGATCCCCGTCAGCTGCAGCATGCGGTCGGCAAGCGTCGACTTCCCGTGATCAATATGAGCAATGATCGAGAAGTTGCGGATTTTGTCTTCCGGTGTCGCTCCGGGCACATGCGCATCGCCCCTGGGTGTACGCGGCACCAAATGAGTATCGGTCAAGCCCAACCTCCATAATGGGGCGCTCGTGGATCAGGTGGCGCCCGGGGATTTTGCCAGTTTACTGTGTTCTTTGTGCATAACCCCTCGTGAGGTACTGCCTGAGTTCAAGCCCACACGATCAATGCCCTTTCGGGGCCTTCCTTTTGCCGCAGCACTGCTAGTCTTGTTTGTTGGACTCCACGCCCGGTCGAGCGTGGTCCCAGGTCCATGCCGTTTGCGGGTGCCCCACGCCTTGTCCCGGCTAAGCCTCAGCCCTCGTCGACCCAATATCTGCATAACTATGAGGAGAGTCTGAACGTGGCGAACATCAAGTCACAGAAAAAGCGCATTCTTACCAATGAGAAGCGACGCGTCCGCAACCAGGCGGTTAAATCCGAGCTCAAGACGATGGTCCGCAAGACCCGCGAAGCCGTCGATTCTGGTGACAAAGATGCGGCTGAAGCTCAGTTGCGTAAAACTTCCCGCAAGCTTGATGTCGCAGTCTCAAAGGGTGTCATCCACCGCAACCAGGCTGCAAACCGCAAGTCGAAGCTCGCGAAGCACGTGAACGCAATGTGACCTAGAGCCTGTTAGGCCAAATATTTCAAGAGCCCCGAGCCCCGATGGTATTCGTACCAAGGGATCGGGGCTTTTGCGTTGCCGAGCGCGGCTTCCGATGCCGAATGCAGCAAGTGAGCCGCATTTAGGGGGTTGCCGGGGGTTGGTTTCACATGTGTGACTGTTGTAGGCAAAAATCGACCGAATTCTGCGGATTTTTGCCTACAACAGTCTCACTTGCTGAAGTGAGCTTAGGAACTAGTGATGCGGTTGAAGGACTGGGTCATCTCCAAGATACAGAGTTCCACGGAGCCCTCAGGTGCGCGCGACAGCCCTTTCACCGCGCTATCTGCCTCAGCAATGAGCGTGATCGCACGTCCCAGCAATTCCTCGCTCCAGCGCCTCGAAGCTTGCCGCGCTTTGTCGGCCTGCCAGGGCTGCGGAGCAATCTCTCTCGCGGGGATTCCCGAGACCTTCGCCTTTGCCATTCCCCTGAAGGTTGCTGCTAGTGCCGCGACAATGACCACCGGATCAATCCCCGTTGAAAATGCCTGGCGCGCGAGCAGCAACGCTCTTGGCCCGTCACCCGCCGCGACTGCATCCGAGACTTCGTAAGGCTTGGTCTCCACTCGTCCGCGGAAGAACTCATGAACCTGTTCCCCGGTGACATTACCGGCACTGTCATTCACCAGCTGACGGGCAGCAGCGAGTAGTTCGGTCAGATCTCCCCTAATCGCAGAGACCAAAGCGCTTGCAGCATGCTGATCAATTCGGCCTCCGGCTGCCCGCACTTCGTCTGCGACCAAGCGAGCCTTCTCTCCGTCGTTTTTGACTGGCTCACACTTCTCGAAGCCGAAGCCACTCTTCTTGATGGCGTTAATGACGCGTTGCCCCCTAGTGGTTCCGCCTGCGTGACGCAACAGAACCCAGACTTCCGGAAGTGGTCCTCTCAGGTAATCCACAAAGTCGTCGGCGAAATCATCGTTTAGTTGCTCCAGGTCCTCTACCGTGAGCAATCGTTCCTCGGCGAACAGAGACGAGGAAACCAGCGTTGCAATCTCCCCCTTCGCGTAATCGCGAGCGGAGATCGTCATAAGCTCGGCTTCGGGAGCCTGGGCGAGAACCGCAGCCTTATACCGGCGCATCACGCGGTCGACCAACGCACGCTCGGCACCTTGAACCAGCATGATCTGGGGTAGAGGTCCACTCCTAGTTGGGCTTCCTGCTGAGTTCCGTGGCTTCACATCAAGTCCTTGTGGTCCAACTGGTTTCATTTCGGTGAGGTTCATCCCAACTGAAGCAATTCGGGTCGGGCATGCGAACATCTCGAGTTCTCATTGTAAGAACTGGTCCGCGATGTCCGTGAAGATCCCCATGCAACCCCAGTTGAACAACTGGTTTGCCCGCGCCTTTGAGTTCACCGTCCACACGTTCACCCCGTAACCCGCATCGCGGAAAGAACGGACGCACTCTTGGCTTAGTCCCGCATCGTCCAGGTGAACGTAGCTAGCACCCACCAACTCTAGAACTGACAACCAGTCATCACTTATCGACTCTGTCTCCCAGAGCACTCCGACGGCATATTGCGGTGCATGCTGATGAAAATGCTGCAGCGCCAACTGGGAGAACGAGGACACGATTATCTCCCGCTCCGGATCCAACCGCTGAAGCTCTTTTGCGACCGCTTCAATCAGTCTCAGCGTCTCGTCTTCGCCAAGTTCATGTGACTTGAGTTCGATGTTGCAGTTCATCTGACGCTCGTTCAAGAAGTCAATGAACTGCGCAAGCGTCGGAATCCGAGTATCCCGGTACCGCGGATCGAACCAGCGGCCGGCGTCAATGCCCGCCAGGTCCTCACTCACCAGGTCGTAGATGCTACCTTGGCAATCAGTGGTGCGGTCCAGCGTCGAGTCATGGATTATGACGGGAGTTCCGTCACCAATGATATTGACGTCCGTCTCAAGCCACCCCAGTCCAGCTTCGGCAGTCAACTCAAATGCAGGCATGGTGTTTTCCGGTGCCTGCCGGTTCAACCCTCTGTGCGAGAAAACAATCCGACCGCTAGTAGGCACGTGGGCGGTTGGATGATCAGGCGCCATCGAAGTTCCTTCCCCCTTCGCATATCCAATTGTGGGTGCCATTCCTGCCCGAGCAAGAGCAAATGGCCTGGGATCGTCTAGATTACGCGCCCCCACAGATGCCCGCTTTCACATCTGCGACCGTTGTAGGCAAAAAATCCCCGAATCCCGCAGATTTTTGCCTACAGCAGTCACACTTGCGGAAGCAGCCATCCTCGGTATGCGGAAAAGCCGCAGATCCTCATTTCTCCTTGAGGATTCGCGGTTTCGCTGCCAGATTGAGATTATCGGGGCCACATGATGCCCGTACACAGCAGCGGGGACAGGATTTGAACCTGCGACCTTCGAGCACCGATCCGGCATCAGGCGGCGGTTGCCGCGACCCGCTCACGGAATGACTTGCTTCCAACCATCGAAGCACCGACGCTGGTCATTCATGGATCGGATGATGCGATTCTGCCGGTGGAGCATGCCGAGCGGCTGGGCGGACTTTTACCGGACTCCGATGTTGTCATCCTCGAAGGTACGGGCCACGACTTCCCGTACCCGTCAATGCAGACGGTTACATCGGCGCTCCTTACCCATATTGATTCCTCGACGGAGTCGGCGAGTTGAGGAGACAGTAACCGCTCAACTTACGCGCTCGTTGAACGACGCCTGGCCAAGAATGGAACGTGCCAGGCAACAGCTTGAGGCTTCGAATCGGGTTTCAGGCTGTGATCAGGTCACGTCGTTTGAATCCGAAATCGCCTGCGACAATCAACACCGCCGCAATGAGAGTGAGCACTCCGACCGAGATCCATGAGATGTCGCTGGCTGGATAGCTACCGACATGGTTGAAGATCGATGAGTCAAGCACAGCTTTGTCTGTCGTAACGATTGGTCCGAAGAAGGCAATCAGCGTACTCCAAACATAGACAGCCCAGACTAGGCCGAGTAGCCGGGGAGCGAAACCGTAGAGCAGGACAGAGAGGCCCAGCAGAACCCAAAGATCAGCCGAATGGACCAGGACTCCTAGGGTGACGGAGCCTAGGAGACTCCAGTCTCCGATGAACATACAAGCTCCGATGCCAAGACCAACACCGCCCAGCAGAAGTAGCACTGCGGCGCCGACTGCGGCAATCCCGACCCAGGAGAGCAACCAGCTTTGGCGAGAAACCGCAGTGGCTAGTACCGGCTCGGTACGCATATCCTGTTCCTCACTTCGAAGAGACTGGATTGAGAGGATCACATACACCGCGATGATGATGGCCATATAGATACCCATGTATCCCAGATAGCCCTTGGTCATGGCATCCTTACCACCAAATAGAGTGGTGATAGGAGCTGGCATTCCGTCCGCGTTCTCCGTCAGCGAGTTGGCGAAGGCACCGAACACGATTCCTGAGAACAGGGTTGCCAGTGCCCAACCGATCAGTGTTGATCGCTGAAGTCGTAAGGCCAACGCAAATGGGGTTCGTATCCAGCTTGCCGCATTGGCTCTTCCTAGTCTGTCTGGCAGGATTCCTGCTCCAAGGTCTCGATGAGATTGTAGAGAGAACGCAACGGCAATCAGAACCACGGTTGTGATGACAGAGAGACCTAGTGGCCACCACCGATCCAGTGTGAAGGGCGCCGTTTGCTGCGACCAGCCAAGTGGCGAGAGCCAAGAGAGCCATCCAAGGCTGCCTCCGGAGACCTCTGACATGTCGCCAAGACCGCGGATCATGAAAGTTATCGCCAGCACCAGGCCAGCGATTGCGGATGCCATCCTTGAAGTCGGGGTGAGTTGAACAGCAACGGCTTCGACACCCATAAACACCAGGCCCACAGCGCCAACACTCGCGCCAAACAACAAGCAGGGCAAGAAAAAACCAGGATCTGAGGGCGAGGTGTAGAACACGACAGCCATGAGCACGGATACCAGGACATTCATTAGTGTCGTGAGTATCAGCGCCGCAGCAAGTCGCGCGTGCCGCCCTACGACGTTGGCTCGCACCAACTCAGCCCTGCCGGTTTGCTCTTCAACTCTGGTGTGCCTGGAAATCGTCAAGATACTCATCAGGGCAGCACCCAGCATTAGGTACGCCCCGTACAAACCAACAATGAAGATGGGTACCGTCATATTGTCGAACCCATAGCCAGGTCCACCGATCAGCGCCATCATCGGGTTCTTCGCAAATGCCGCGAAGCTCTCCAAGGACTGCTGATCTAGCACCACTCCTAAGGCCGTAGAAAAGTACCCCAACATTGCTGCCATGCCGATGCCCCATGCCGGGAAACGAATCCGGTCGCGACGCAGCATGAACCACAACAGCTTGAACGTGCCCTTTAGCGACCCACTCTTGACCGCACGGCCCGCTCGCGACAACCCGGTCAAATTAGAGGTATGACTGACGGTGCTGGTCATGATGCACTCACTTTCGAGTTGTTGCCGTAGTGGCTTAGCAACAGTTGCTCAAGAGTGGGTGGCGTCGCCGTAATCGATTCGACACCGAGAGTTGACAGCTCACGCATCACCTCTGGCAGCGACGAAGCATCAACATCGAAATGAACGTGCTCTCCACTGATTCGCATGTTGTGAACACCATGGTGATCACCCAACGGGCGAATCGGTTTACTGGTGCGGACTGTCACGGCGGTTCGTGAAAGATGACGCATGTCTTCAAGTGTTCCTGTCTCCACGATCTTGCCGTCTCTCATGATCGAGATTCGATCCGCAAGGATCTCGACTTGCGCCAGAATATGGCTGGAGAGCAGGACTGTTCGTCCTTGCTCTTTCACCTCACGAATACAGTCCTGAAAGACGACTTCCATTAATGGGTCCAAGCCCGCCGTTGGCTCATCAAGTAGCAACAGGTCAACATCGGAAGCCAGCGCAGAGATCAGGGCGACCTTCTGCCGATTACCCTTCGAATAGGTTCGACCTTTCTTCTTTGGATCCAGGTCGAAACGCTCAATCAGTTCATCACGTTTCTTCTGATTCACACTGCCCCTGAGGCGCGTGAACAGGTCAATTGCCTCTCCGCCGGTAAGGTTTGGCCAGAGTTCGACGTCTCCTGGGACGTAGGCAAGCCTGCGGTGCAATCCCACAGCGTTATCCCAAGGATCGCCACCAAACAGCCGAACGCATCCCGAAGTTTTCCTGAGGATTCCAAGGAGGACACGAATAGTTGTGGACTTTCCGGCTCCGTTTGGACCCAGCAGTCCGTGCACTTCCCCAGGAGCGACCTGAAGGTCCACCCCGTTTAGTGCAGGGACTGAACCGAAGCTTTTTGTGAGTCTTGCAATGTCGATTGTGGGCGCACTTCGCCCGCCATTAGTACTAGTAGTCATAATTATCTTTCTGATTTTGATGGGTTTATTGACCGGAGCGAATCAGAAAGGCGGATCGTGTTGACTTCCAGGGTTCGACTCGGGTGGAATCTGCGTCAACTCGCCCGGCGACGTTGCAACAATGCCACTCATGTATAGCTCGAATAGGTTCGGAGCGATACGTGCCATCGTGTCATGTACGTTCTTGGTACCAAGAGCGCGCCTCATCCTCGGTTCCAGTAGCAATGGAGCCAGGCCCAGCATCGCGATCATGGTCGCCTCAGCGCGCCGGTCGTCAAACTGCTTATAGGTGAAACCCTCAAAACCCTCTTCGAGGATCTGCTCCACAGTCCTGACGTATTGGTCAAAGAACTTCTGACCCCGACCTGAAGGATCGAGCATAGCCTTCAGCAGATAGTCCGCATAGTGGATGAACTTCGGATCTGCATACAGGTCATACATGAGGCTAGGACTAGAAGCCTTCGCTCGCTTCAACTCCGTCAGAGTATTGAAAACATGGTTGTCACAAGCTTCCCGCAGGCCGTCCTTCGAGCCAAAATGATGGATAACAAGCCCCGGAGATACATCGGACACCGCAGCGATCTGACGGACAGTGGTGTGCGCAAAACCAGCCTCAGCGAACAGCTCAATAGCAACCTCGCGGATCCTCTCTGCCGTCTCGCCAAGAGGCTCCAATTCAGGACTAGTTAAACGCATGTTTAGGATTAAACACCCGTTCAACAATCTCGTCAATCATTTTCGATGTAATCAGTTTCTAGGTGGACCGACCATCTGAATCAAGACCGATACGCGCATTATTACGGATTTACAACGCTCCGATATCGGTTTGGTAACGGTTTCAACCGGTTCACGGTGCAGGAAACGGCAGTTTTTGCCTGTTTTCTTGGTATTTCGACAAGATACCCGTTTTGCACGCTGGGGATGGCGTGCGCACCTAATACATGAGAACAAAGGTGTCTGAAAGGACCTAGTCATGAGAGCGCTGATTGCACCTGCGATTGCAGCAGGTTTCACGGTGTCAGAGAGTCTCCGGGACAGTCAGTGGCACGCGTCATCTGTCCTGGTTGAACGGTCTGCCAAAGTTTGGCGCACCGCTGCTGGGGTTTCACGGTGTGGTGTAAGCCTTACACCACCGTGTGACCTGTAACGATGGGTTTTCAGGGTCGCGAAGTTTGAGACCTCGTTGTCGTCTCGGTCAGTCATTTCTTGAAGGCTTCTTCGAGTAGTTCAGCGGCCAGGTTCACGTCGCTGCGTTCCTTGATCGCTGTTGAGACGCTTCTGCGGAACTTGTGGGGTGAGACTTGCGGTAATCCGGCCAGCTTCAAGATATGACACAACTGCCGTCGCTCGTGTTGCCCAGATGACTTGGACTTAGCGCACAGTTCCGTCCCAATCTCAGTAGAGGGCGCGGGCCTCCACGTTGCCGCTTTCGGCGTTTATGAAGCGAATCTCCCCGAAAGTTCCAATCGCCAATCGTTCACGACTCATCTCCCGACACCTCCCCAAGTGAGAGCTACTGTTGGGCATCCACCCATTTCTTCACATCAGAGATGGCGAACTTGAGGTGCCGACCGAAGCGGTAAGCGTGAGGACCTCTGCCGTTTACGCGCCAGTCGTAGATGGTCGAGACCGGAACTCGGCCTATAGGAAGTTAAGTGTGTCTGTGTGGGCCTGTTTTTGTTGTGTTGGTGGGGTTTGAGACCTGTGGTGGTGGGTTTCATACCAGGAAAAGAAGTGTGTCTGGGAACGGTGTTTTCCGTTGTGTTTGCTGGGGAAAGTCTGTTTGAAACCCGGTTTTGGGGTGGACACACTTTTCTTCCTATAGGTGGGCTTCTAAGTGGGCTTCGTTTTCAATTGGGACATGGAGCGCAGACCGTGTTGCCCGCAGTGTTCGGGCGTGATGAAACGCAACGGCACCACAACGGCGGGGCACCCTAGGTGGCGGTGTAGGGACAGTTCGTGCGGGGCGAGTTACACGCGGCGTAACAACTCCGATGCAGCGGGTTTGGTCCGGTTCTTGAAGTGGTTGATGAACCCGGTAACCCTAGACAAAGCGGGAACGAGGCGCGCCCATCCAGTAGGGCACCGCCATCGAATGGGAAGACCTACACCACAAAACCTGGAAACAGTAACCCAACCCTCACCCCAGACACACATAATTTCCTATAGGCCCTACCCTGGGGGTGGGCTTGTGGGCCTGACCTCGGGTTGGTTCGGTTGTGTAGCCTGCAGCCCCAGGTTTGTTCGAAAGTGATCTGCGGAACCCCGGATATACGTAGTTTTGCGGCGTGTTTCCGTACGATTCGGGCGGGTTGCCGCCAACAGGTGTCACACTTTCGAACAGACCTGGTGGTGAGGAACACACTTTCGAACGAACCCGGCTGGTTCGCTGACACTTTCGAACTCACCCCATGATGTTGTGACTCGGACACAAATGGCCGATTCCTGCCGTAAAACGGGGATACTGAGTGGCCCATAAGAAATTCAATTGTGTGACATCGCGGAAAACCGCCCCTAAGCAAAATCGAGGAATCATTGCGATTCCTCGATTTCTTTAGTAGCGGGGACAGGATTTGAACCTGCGACCTCCGGGTTATGAGCCCGGCGAGCTACCGAACTGCTCCACCCCGCGTCGGCTCAAGCAACTTTACTCTGGGCCTTCAAAGGCTTCAAGATCTGGGCCAGTGGGCTATGTCATGCACTACCGGACCAAGACCCGATGGCCCGGTGAAGGACGATTCGGAGGACAAAGAAGTAGCTAGAAGAGATCCTCTTAGGTTCGTCCCAATTTGCCGTCATATTGCCCGAAAGTCTCATATCGATGCTGGTCTGGGTTCAGTAGCCAAACTCCCCAGCCGCACAGACCCAACAGAACTAAAGTGACAACCGCTCCCCTCACACCATCGGGCCACGGAAGTCGCGCTCCCGGCCAGGTCGCCAGAACCGTCGCTACATCGTTCATCCATGAAGCCAAAGGAGCAGCCAATGCAGCGAAGAATGCTGCGGCCGCCGGCCACCAGAGGCAACTAACTGCAACCATCAGACCAAGAAGGGTCAGCGGTGCAACGATTGGGGCAACTAGCAGGTTCGCGACGATTCCCCAGGTGGGCAACCAGGGATTCATTAGGGCGAGAACCGGCAAAGTGGCTGCAAACGCGCACGTGGAAACAGCTACGGCGTCTGCTACAGCTTCAACCGCGAGCGAACCGATCCTGGAGCCACTGTCAGGCAGACTGTGCCCACCATGCCGACGAGCGACCCATTGCACCAGTGTTGACAGGCGAGTGCGCAGAGCGACTGAAGTTGGTCTTCCCAAAGCCAAGATCCCAAGCGTTGCCGCTGCGGATAAGGCGAAACCCACGGAGACTGCCAGCCAAGGCTGAACCAAGATCGATCCTGAAGTCACGGCGAACAGCATTGCAATTGGTTGTCCGGGTCGCCGCCTTAACATAGCCCAAGCTGCCAGGCTGCTCATAGCGGTTGCTCTGATGACGCTTGGTTCGCCGCCCACCACAGCAACCACCAAGACTAGAAACAGTAGGTTGACAAGGGCCTGGACTCGCGGTCGACCTATGAGAAGTCGATGGATTACTGCAAGCGAAATAGCTATGTGACTACCGCTCACGGCCGTTAGGTGAGTCAGTGAAGTCGTCAGCATTGCTTGGTGCTGATCCCGGCTAAGTAACGCATCATCTCCAATGGCCATTCCGGTGATCAGAGGACCATTTGTTCCAGCTGCAACATAAGCTGTGTCGCTCATTGTCTGGCGAAGTGCCGCTACAGTCCTCTGCCACTCAGAAGGCGAGTTCACGATAGCTGCTTCCATTGCCTTCATCGTGCCAGCAACGGGTGGGCCCCAGAAATCACTGGGTTTTGGCAGCCCAGACACCTCTATCCGTGAACCGCGAATCGGTTCATCCTCAAGCTGTTCCAGCAATGTACGAGGAATCTCCACGCGCATTGTCGCCCGTGAACGCTCAACATCTTGGTCGGCGCCGACTCTATCAACTGCCAGAACGAGTTCAAGTGATCCTTTTTGCCAAGGAACAGACGACTCTTTCGGCGGCTCGTCAACGGTTCCTCTTGCAGTCACATAGCGAGCTTGTTCAACTGCCTGTACCAAGGGATCTCTCTCGAATTGGAGGCGAGAGTGTGTTCCTACCAACCCACCGATCAGGATTGCAATGAGGATTACGAGGGCGGTGCCGCTTATGCCGCCGTCGCGGCACGTTTGGAGGATCGCGGTACCGACCGTGACGGAGCAGAGGGCGCCTACTCCGACCATCATCGTCAGATCCCAATGGCAACCAAGACCTGCGAGTACTCCGAACCATACGCCGGTTGCGACGCCACCCAGTCTAAGATCGATCCCTCGCTGGCGGGCAACGGGAGCGATGCTACTTGCAGAGGCCAGCGGAGATCCTCTCGAACAGGACCATTCCGATGCCCGAGACTGACAAGAGGTCCTCCGGGGAGTTAAAGCCTCCCATTGAGTCCCGCCGCTCAACGATCCGTTGGGCGATCTTGGGTCCCACCCCATCAAGACTCTGCAACTGATCGACCGAAGCAGAACCCAAATCAACACAACCGGTTCCCCCGGTGAAACCGGAGCTCGAATCCCCACTACCTGATGAAGCAGAGTTGGGTCCACTAGCACCCGAAGGAATGTCCGCTGCGCTTTCGCCAACACGGAGAACATGCAAGTGTTCTCCATCGACCGCAACTCGAGCCAGGTTGACCGAGGTCAACTCAGCATCATCGGCGAGACCTCCCGCCTGCTCGACTGCAGCTGCAACACGCGACTGCACCGGCACTGACACCAACCCGGGGTTCTTCACAGCTCCGGTTACGAAGAGCACTATCGGCCCAGAGTTCTCAAGGGCCGCCTTGTCCGCAGTGGTATCGATGCCATCGACACGTCTTCGAGAGTCTACTGCTCGATTCATTGACTGAGGGATGTCGACATCATCGGCAGCAGTCTCCGAAGTGCCGCTTGGCCCTGTGCCTGCAACGGGCAAGACATTCGGTTTCGAACTTCCTCTGACAACTCCAACCACAGCCGCGACAACCAAGAGCAGCACAACCACTCCGGATGCGAAAGGATGCAATCTGATGCGGAACCGATGTCTCCCCAACCCCACCTCTTCCTCCAATAGGTCCATGAAGCGATGATCACGCCTGGCAAAAGAGCCCGCATCTCAGCCTTGATCATTCTGGGGATTGCACAGTAACGCAGGAACTGGGGAAAGATCCGGCGGCGGACTTCCTCGGGCACGTCAAAGTCGCACGCCGCCGCAACTGTGCTTGCTCCAGGCCGAGCGAATAGACTCGGGTCATCAATCCTTTGGAGGTAGCCATGCGCGTTGCAATGATCGGGGCGGGAGCCATGGGAAAGGCAATCTCAAGTGGTGCCCACAACTCTGCACCGGATAATTGGGACTTCGTTTTTTTTGACCCCCACCACCAGTTTGCAGAAGCAGCTGCCCAAGCAGTCGACGGTGCCGCCGTCACCTCTGCCGAGGAAGCTGTAGCAGACGCTGATCTTGTTGTTCTTGCGGTCAAGCCCCAGGTCCAACATGAGGTCATCAAAGGGCTTCCGGTGTCGGACGCCTGCTTCATCTCAATCGCAGCCGGACGGTCGATAGCCGATATGACGGCAGACTTCGAGGCCGCTGGAAATGACTCGGTCGCTCTGGTCCGCGTCATGCCCAATGTGAACGCCATGGTTGGAATGGCAGCAACCGCCGTAAGCCACAACGACAACGCTACCGATGACCAGGTTGCCAATGCACGGCAGCTATTTGATTCGATAGGTGTGACCTTCGATATGCCAGAAGACCATTTCAGCGCATTCACCGCAATGGCAGGGTCCTCCCCCGCGTGGTTCTTCGCGATTGTCGACCATCTAGCCCGCGCGGGAGTGAAGCACGGCCTGACCAAGGCCGAAGCGGTGCGCGCTGCCAACGCCGCTATGGCTGGTTCAGCAAAGCTGTTGGCCAGGACCCTAGATCAAGGCGGGAATGCCTCGCAGTTAATCGATCAGGTCTGCTCTCCAGGAGGGACCACCATCGCCGGACTCCTCGCAGCCGAATCTGCTGGCCTCGGTTCCGCACTTGTGGATGCCGTGGATGCCACCGTGGCGCGAGACCGGGAACTCGGCACCCATTTGGACCGTGCCTGAAACGCAAGTAATTTTGTACGAAGCAAAACCATGCCCTCATTATGAAAATGGAGAATGCCTAATGACTTCGCCCGAAGCCTCCATCCCCGCTCGCCTACCGGCCCCCGAGGTGCCGGACCGAGTAGCCCCCGAAGGCCTTGAAGCAAAGTGGATGGAACGCTGGGAGAAGGACCAGGTATATCTTTTCAATCGGGATGCAAAGAAGGAGAACATCTTCTCGATTGACACCCCTCCGCCAACGGTGTCGGGGTCGCTGCACATTGGTCACTGCTTCTCATACACTCACACCGACACGATGGCTCGCTTCCAGCGTATGCAGGGCAAAGACGTGTTTTACCCGATGGGATGGGATGACAACGGCCTGCCTACCGAGCGCCGTGTACAGAACTACTACGGTGTCCGCTGCGACCCGGCACTGCCCTATGTTGCCGATTTCGAGCCGCCGTACCAGGGCGGCGAAGGCAAGTCGATCAAACAGGCGGACCAGGTGCCCGTGTCTCGCCGAAATTTCATTGAACTCTGCGAACGGTTGAGCCAGGAGGACGAGGCCCAATTCGAGTCCCTGTGGCGCTACCTGGGCCTTTCCGTTGATTGGTCTACGACGTATCAGACAATCGGTGCCGACGCTCGCCTAGTCACGCAAGCGGCTTTCCTGCAGAACTTGGCGCGCGGTGAAGCATACATGGCCGAGGCCCCCGGACTGTGGGACGTCACCTTCCAAACGGCGGTCGCCCAGGCGGAAGTTGAGGCTCGCGAATACCCCGGCCACTACTACACACTGAATTTCCACGGTACCGGCACCGATGGTTCCCCGGCCGACATTGCGATTGAGACAACCCGCCCCGAGTTGCTTGGAGCCTGCGTTGCACTCATTGCGCACCCGGACGACCAGCGCTACCAATCGCTGTTCGGCACCACCGTAACGACCCCGGGATTTGGTGTCACGGTTCCCGTTCTTTCCCACCCCATGGCCGAAAAGGACAAGGGTGCCGGCATCGCGATGTGCTGTACGTTTGGCGATTTGACTGACGTTCAATGGTGGCGCGATCTGGATCTGCCGCTGCGCGCAATCCTAGACAAGGATGGGCGGGTCACCCGTGAGACTCCGGAGTGGATCGAGGATCCTGCGGGTCGCGACCTGTTTGCAAAGGTCGCCGGCAAGACCACATTCTCCGCACGCAAGGAGATCGTGGAGTCCCTTCAGAAGGCAGGCGAAGCTCCCGGTGAGCCCAAGGCAACCCAGCGTATGGCCAACTTCTTCGAAAAGGGCGACAAGCCCCTGGAGATCGTAACTTCGCGCCAGTGGTACGTCCGCAACGGTGGGCGCGCATTCACTCGGGAGGGATCGAACATCGACCTGCGCGAGGAGATGCTGGAGCGCGGCGAAGAGTTGAACTTCCGCCCCGACTTCATGCGTGTGCGTTATGAGAACTGGGTGAAGGGGTTGAACTCCGACTGGCTGATTTCTCGCCAGCGCTTTTTCGGTGTTCCGCTGCCAATTTGGTATGCGATCAACGAGGACGGTGAGGTCAACTACGACCACGTCCTCGTGCCCGACCACGACCAGCTCCCGGTTGACCCCAGCTCCGACTGCCCTCCCGGATACACGCCGGACCTGCGCGACACTCCCGGTGGCTTCCACGGTGAAGTGGACATCATGGACACGTGGGCTACCTCTTCGCTGACTCCGCAGATTCCCACCGGGTGGCTGCGGGACGAGGAGCTTTATTCGAAGCTGTTCCCAATGGACATGCGCGCCCAAGGCCAGGACATTCTGCGGACGTGGCTGTTTTCCACTGTTCTCCGCTCGAATCTGCAGTTCGACTGCCTGCCGTGGGCTAACGCCGCTATCTCCGGTTGGATTCTGGATGCGGACCGCAAGAAGATGTCGAAGTCCAAGGGCAACGTGGTTACCCCCATGTCCCTCTTGGAGCAGTACGGTTCGGACGCCGTGCGCTACTGGGCTGACTCTGCGCGCCTAGGTTCGGATGCAACTGTTGACGAGGGACAGTTCAAGATCGGTCGCCGCCTCGCTATCAAGCTGCTGAACGCTTCGAAATTTGCGCTGTCCATGGCCGGGGCCGATGGCGAGTTGCGCCTTGATCCGTCCCTGGTAACGGTTCCGATCGACGCTTCGGCGCTAACCGTGCTGGCTGACGTCATTGAACGAGCCACAAAGTCGTTGGAGAACTACGATCAGGCATCCGCACTGGAAGCAACAGAGACCTACTTCTGGACCTTCTGCGACGACTACATCGAACTGGTCAAGGAACGTGCTTACAACGCTGAGGGCAACTGGTCGGAGGAGGACGCGCAGTCCGCACGCGCCACGTTGGCCCTGGCCATTGACGCGATGGTCCGCCTCCTTGCCCCCTTCTTGGCGTTCACTTCCGAGGAAGTCTGGTCGTGGTACCGCGAGGGATCAGTTCACACAGCTTCCTGGCCAACCCCTGAGGTTTACCGCGAGACCGGAATTGAAGGTGTCGCTGCACTGCTCGACGCGACATCGGAAGCACTGATAAAGCTGCGTCGGGTGAAGTCAGAAGCAAAAGTTTCGCCACGCACCCCCTTCCTGACAGTCACCCTGCAGGCTCCCGCTACAACGACCGAACTTCTGCAGGGCGTGGAGTCCGACCTGCGTGCCGCTAGCCGCGCAACTGGAGAATGGTCGCTTGAAGCGTCCGATCAGACTGCGGAAGTCAGTGTCAAAGAATTTGCACTTGGCGAAGCTCCGGCACGCAATCGCAATAAGTAAAGAGGAAGATTGTTCCATGCTGACGCAAGACGAGAACAACGTGGAGACTGCCGTGTCCCAAGACGAAGTAGTGGTAGAGGGAGTCGAAGAAGAACCCGAAGCGGACGGGACAACTGCTGAAACTGAGGCACTTGAGTGGAACGCCCCTGTTCTCGCTCGCGTTGACGAACATGAGACGATTCCAAACCAACTGTTGCAGCGCGTACAACGCGGGCCACGTAGCCCTCTTGCTCGAGTCAAGGAGCCAATGACTGGTTCTTGGCGCACGGTCACGGCCGGTCAGTTCTGGGAGTACGTCAACAGGATCGCCCAGGGCATGGTGGGATCTGGCCTGGCACTTGGTGACCGAATCGCGATCATGTCACGGACCCGATATGAGTGGATGGTCCTGGATTTCGCCGCTTGGACCGCGGGCCTGGTGCCGGTCCCGATTTATGAAACCTCTTCGAAGGCTCAGATCGAGTACATCCTCAAAGATGCTGACATCCGTTTCGTCGTGGTCGAAACGGTCGTGATGGCAAACCTGGTTGCAGCTGCGGCTGAGAGTGCGGAACTGGACGTGACCATCCTGTCACTTGACCAAAGCGCGATGGATACCCTCGAAGCCAGAGGTGAATCAGTTCCTACAAAGGAAGTGTCAGCGCGAACCAACCAGCTGACACTCGATTCCATGGCGACGATCGTCTACACCTCCGGCACTACTGGTACGCCAAAGGGCACGGAGATCACCCACGGCAACTTCACCGACCTCAACAAGAACTGCCATCCGTGGATGCCAGAAGCATGCCACCCGAAGTCCAGCATGCTTCTGTTCTTGCCGTTAGCCCACATCCTTGCCCGGTTCCTGCAGGTATACGTGGTCACCGGTGACGGAGTCATCGGACACACGTCGGACCTGAAGGATCTGCTCCCCGATCTGGGCAGTTTCAAGCCGTCCTTCCTGCTGGTTGTCCCACGTGTCCTGGAGAAGATCTACAACTCCGCCGATGCGAAGACCGGCGTCGGAATGAAGAACAGGCTGTTCCGCCGAGCAGCCAATACGGCCGTTGAGTATTCGCGAGCGCTGGATACTCCAGAGGGACCGTCACGAGGGCTCAAGGCAGCAATGAAGATGTACGACGCCCTGGTGTTCTCCAAGATAACCGGCTTGGTTGGCGGAAACATCGAGATCATCATCTCGGGTGGAGCACCATTGTCTGAGCGCTTGGCCCATTTCTACCGGGGCATTGGCCTGCCCGTAATGGAGGGTTACGGACTCACGGAGACCACAGGCCCATTGTCCGTGAACACTCCGCAGCTCACCAAGATTGGAACAGTTGGACCTCCGGTTCCCCCGATGAAGGTGAAGATCGCTGATAGCGGTGAACTTTTGGTCAAGGGACCGGCAGTATTCGAGGGCTACCGCGGTCGCCCAGACCTCACTGCGTCTGCATTCGACGAGGACGGCTGGTTCCGTACCGGTGACCTGGGTTATATCGACAAGGACGGTTACGTTCGCATCACCGGCCGCAAGAAGGAAATCATCGTTACTGCCGGTGGGAAGAACGTCATTCCCTCGACGCTCGAGGACGCCCTGCGCGGCCACCCGTTGATTAGCCAGGTCGTCGTGGTGGGAGATCAACGTCCCTTTATCGGTGCGCTGGTTACCCTGGACGATGAGATGATGCAGTTGTGGCTAAAGAACAAGGGTCTGCCACACATGTCAGTGTCTGAAGCCGCTACTCACCCTGAGGTCCGAGCATCAATCTCCAAAGCAATTGGAACCTGCAATGAAGGTGTTTCACGCGCTGAATCTATCCGCAAGTTCGAGGTGCTGACGACGGACTTCACGGAGGCGAACGGCCTGCTCACTCCGTCTATGAAGGTCAAGAGGTCAGCAGTCCTCGCCCGGCATGCCGCTGACATTGATGCGCTGTATGGCGGACCAGTGGAGGACCGTTAGCCACAAGCTTGCCGTCTGTCTTCGGGACCGGAATGACAACTTTTGGCTTCCACCGCTATTCGTCAATTGAGCCCTGATCATAGTCTCGCTGAATGACCTCGTGGTGGCGGATAACCTCATTGATCATGAAAGCCAGGAAGGTTTCAGCAAAATCCGGGTCCAAACCTGATTCTTCAGCCAACGAACGCAACCGCTTCACCTGACGCTTCTCACGCTGTGGGTCAGCTGGAGGTAATCCCTGCCTAGCCTTAATGTGGCCCACGCGTTGGGTGCACCGGAACCGCTCCGCCAGAATGTGAATCAAAGCGGCGTCGATATTGTCGATCGTTCGGCGCTCGTCCGCCAGTTCCTCGGAAGCTCCAGCGGTGGAATCAGTCGAAACAACACTGTCTGACATGCTCTCCCCTACCCGTTCTGTTTTCCCTCACATCGACTACGACGCGGTCTTGACTTCGTCAGGCTCATGCTCGGTGATCTCGGGCTCCGCCTCTCCGCGAACGGCTGCCGCAGTCACGAGGACCCGGGCGACGTCGGGGTTAGATGGGACTTCGAACATCAGGTCAGACAGGGTCTGCTCCATGATGGACGCTAGTCCTCGAGCTCCCGATTCACGAGCCATTGCGAGCGAAGCTATATCAGTCAGTGCATCGTCAGTGAACTCAAGGTCCACTCCGTCCAGTTCAAACAGGTGCTTGTACTGATCGACCAGGCAGTTGGTGGGCTCTGTCAGAATGCGAACCAAGTCAGATTCCGACAGGTTCGAAGTCGAGGTCAGAACTGGGAGTCTCCCGATAAATTCGGGGATCAACCCAAACTTGTGAAGGTCTTCGGACGTGACCTGCTCGTAGAAGTCGCCCATCTCGGTAGCGGGACGCAACTCCGAACCGAAACCGGTCGCACGCTTCCCCAGTCGGGTGCGGACGATCTCGTCAATTCCAGAAAATGCGCCAGCAGCGATGAACAGGATGCCTGAGGTGTCGATCTCCAGGAACTGTTGATGCGGGTGCTTGCGTCCGCCCTGGGGGGGCACTGAAGCTTTCGTGCCCTCAATGATCTTTAGCAGAGCCTGCTGGACTCCCTCACCGGACACGTCACGAGTGATAGAGGCGTTCTCGCCCTTGCGTCCGATCTTGTCGATCTCGTCGACATAGATGATGCCGTGCTCCGCCTTCTTTATGTCTCCGTCGGCGGCATTGATCAGCTTGAGGAGGATGTTCTCCACGTCCTCGCCCACGTAGCCGGCCTCCGTCAAAGCGGTGGCATCAACGATGCAAAACGGGACCTCCAGAAGCTTCGCAAGCGAACGCGCAAGGTGCGTCTTCCCCGTGCCTGTAGGGCCCAGGAGCAAAATGTTCGACTTGGTCGATCCCAGGTCTTCCGGAGCTCCACGGTCCTTGGAATGCACCCGCTTGTAGTGGTTGTACACAGCAACTGACAGCGCCCGCTTTGAACGATCCTGGCCGATAACCCACGTGTCCAGGAACGCCTTTATTTCCTTGGGCTTAGGAAGCGAGAGCTGACGTGGGGCAGACTCGGCATCAAGTTCCTCGGCAATGATGTCACTGCACAACTCAACGCATTCGTTGCAGATATATACGCCGGCACCGCCAATCAGTCGGCGCACTTGCCTCTGCGACCTTGAGCAAAAAGCGCAAGTCAGCGGATCGGTTCCTTCCGGCATCCGACTCATTGCGATCACTTCCTGGCGTTGAATCTTTGGGCTCGTTCAGCCTATTGCACTATCGCCTAGATGTGCACGGCGACAGGCGGCCCATAGACCAGCTCGGATGGAAGATCTGAGGGCCGCCTAGTGCGTTTCAATGACTTATCGCTGCACGCTACTACTAGTCGGTGAGCTTGCGCGACGTCAGCACATGGTCGATCAAGCCGTACTCCTGTGCCTGGGCCGCGGTCAGAATCTTGTCGCGCTCAACGTCCTGGCGCACCTGATCCTCAGTGCGTCCCGAGTGCTGTGCAATAGTGCGTTCCATCCACACGCGCATACGGTCGATCTCGTCCGCAACGATCTGGATATCGGATGCCTGACCCTGGATGGTCTCCATCGCCGGTTGGTGAATGAGAATACGGGCGTTCGGCAGTGCCATACGCTTGCCCGGCTGACCAGCACCCAACAGCACCGCAGCGGCTGACGCGGCCTGTCCCAGGCACACGGTCTGGATGTGCGGACGCACATACTGCATGGTGTCGTAGATGGCCGTCATCGCAGTGAAAGAACCGCCGGGACTATTGATGTACATGGTGATCGGCGAGTCCGTGTCCATGCTCTCCAAGACCAGGAGCTGAGCCATGACATCGTCAGCGGATGCGTCATCAACCTGGACGCCAAGGAAGACGATTCGGTCCTCGAACAGCTTTGCGTACGGATCCTGACGCTTGTATCCATAGGCGGTACGTTCCTCAAAAGTTGGGAAGACGTAACGAGCCTCGGGAAGCTGACGAGCTACCGCTTCGAAGTAGGGTTTGCTTGAAGTCATTTTGAACCGTGCCTCACTTGCCAGAGTTGTCGGCAGAACGGCCGATCTCGCGCGGGTTGGTGACAATGTGGTCTACGAATCCATAGTCGAGCGCTTCCTGGGCACTGAACCACTTGTCGCGGTCGGAGTCACTTTCGATCTGCTCGACGGACTTGCCGGTGCGCTCCGCGATAATCTCCGCTAGCTCCTTCTTCATCTTCAAGATCAAGTCTGCGTTGATGCGGATGTCCGTGGCCGAGCCACCGGCCCCACCCAGAGGCTGATGCATGAGGACGCGGGTGTGCGGAGTGATGAAGCGCTTGCCGATTGTGCCACCGGTCAACAGGAACTGTCCCATCGAGGCGGCAAGACCCATGCCGACCGTCGCGACGTCGGGCTGCACGTACTGCATGGTGTCGTAAATGGCCATACCGGCAGTGATAGAACCACCGGGGCTGTTGATGTAGAGATAAATGTCCTCGTTCGGATTGTCCGCAGCCAGCATCAGCAACTGGGCGCACAGAGCATTTGCATTCTCATCGCGGACTTCCCCACCCAACCAGATGATGCGTTCTTTCAAAAGCTGCTGGTACACATTGTCGGACAAGCTCATAGCACCACCAATTGCGCTACGTGCGGCATCTGGAGTAATCATCCGTACCGAACTCCTTCCACGGGGATCGCACCGATCTGGGCGTCCCGCCTGGATACCAAGCTAACCCGCTCGGAGTAGGTGATCCCAGCAAACCGCCCCCTTTTCGCTGAAGGCGCACGAAATAGCTGTGGATCACTTGTGGACCGGACGGAACCCGCGCATCTGTGGCCCTCGTAGGCAAAAACAGACCCGAAATCGAGGATTTTTGCCTACGAAGGTCCCAGTTGCGTGAGCAAACAAATGGCCGGTTATCGGTTACTTGCCATCCTCGTCAAATGAGATGACCTCGGGAAGGTCATCCACGTTTATAGCAAAGCTAGCATCGGCAGCATCCGAAACACCTTCCTCGGCGGCCTGAGCGGCAGCCTCAGCAGCGGCTTGAGCGGCAGCCTCAGCCTCAACCTTCGCGCGATCTACTGTGTATTCGGAAAGGTCAACGTCGTTTCCTTCGGAGTCCTTGACCTTCGCGTCAGCCAGCACGGAGACTAATCCCTTCGTGCGTGCCAGTTCGCCGTACATGCTCTGGATCTGCTGCTGGTCCTGGAGCATTTGGTTGATGTCAATGCCGAAGTTTCGTGCAGTCTGCATCATGAAGTCAACCAGTTCCTGCTGGCCCACCTGGATGCCACGCTCGGTGACTAGCGTGTCGAGGAAGATCTGCTGGCGGATGTCAGACTCAATTGCTTTGCGGGTCGATTCGCGAGTTTCCTCGTCAGCGTCATCGCCCAGACGGCGCTCTAGTTCCTTGGCGACAACTGCTTCTGGCAGAAGGATCTCCGATCCATCTACCAGCTGCTCCAGCAGACGGTCACGGGCCTGCAGGGCCTGCTCACCCTTCTTGCGTTCGCGGACAACCTTGACGGTATCTTTGCGAAGTTCCTCGGCCGTATCGAACTCGGAAACCATCTGCGCGAAGTCGTCGTCAACGTCAGGCAGTTCCCTTTCTTTGACAGCCTCAACAACCACGTCAATTTTCGCGTCCTTGTCGGCATGTTCACCACCGAGGATCGTCGAGGAGAACGTGATCTCGTCGCCAGCCTTCGCGCCGCGGAGTGCTTCATCCTGGCCGTCGAGCATGGAGTTGGATCCCAGCTCATAGGAGACGTCAGACAGCGAGTCAATCTGCTCACCATCGACGGCCGCGTTGAGCTTCAGAGTGAGAAAATCGCCGTCTTCAGCGGGGCGGTCCAGATTCTTCAGGGTTGCAAAGCGGCCTCGCAGTTCAAGCAACTCCACGTCGATTTCGGTGCCGTCAACGGTGATCGGGTCTACCTCGATCTCAATGCCAGTAAGTTCCGGCAGGTCAAATGCAGGAACTACATCGAGCTCTGCGTCGAAAATTAGGGATCCACCAGCGGGACCTTCAATCGCGGGAACTTCCTTGACTTCGATCTGCGGCTCCGCGAGTGGACGCAGTTCGTTCTCCACTATCGCGCGGTTCAGATAATCCGGAACTACGCCGTTGACGACCTGTTCGATGACAACGCCGCGGCCGAATCGCTGATCAATCACGCGTGGCGGCACGTGGCCCTTGCGAAATCCGGGGATATTCACCTGGGAAGCAATGTCCTTGTAGGCCCCTGCCATGGCCGGTTCGAGTTCGTCATAGTCGACCTCGACCGTGAGTTTTACCTTTGTGGGTTCCAGGTTTTCAACGGTGCTCTTCACGCGTGCTACTCCAACGTCTAGATTGAGTGAAACGTCTAGTTCGTTTGGCTCTCACCCGTCGGGTTCGCCGAGGGCGCTGCCAATAACCTTCCCAATGGTAAGGCAGTGGTCGAGGAAACAGGGAACAAAAGACTGCTCCCTGTAACGCATCACTCGGGTTTGGCGTGAATCACGCCGCCCAAGTTCTTATCTGGGGGCCAACCCGCGCTATAGTATGTGGGTCGCAGCCGCTGAAGTGGCGCGTTGCGGGCGTAGCTCAATGGTAGAGCCTCTGCCTTCCAAGCAGATGGTGCGGGTTCGATTCCCGTCGCCCGCTCCAAAAACAGTAGATGGCTCCGCTCTAGCCCTAATGGGGCTTTTGCTTTATCCGGATCCCCTGAAAGTGGGGGTTAAATGTAAGTGTCTGACACTTAACCTCCACCAAATCCTGGTTTTTTGGGTTGCTGGTGGATTGGTTTCACATGTGTGACTGTTGTAGGCAATAAACCCCAGAATTCGGTCGAATATTGCCTACATCGACATCACTTGCGTGAGCAATGCCCGAACGGCTCGGATTGATACCTTCGCACGAATAAGGCTCTTGTAGACGCCTCTGGTCCCCCATGGCACGCCGCCCTTCGTCTGTGGGAACATGATTTGGCTGATACGACGATGGTTTGAGGTGGAAAGCTTGGATACGCGCTTTGAAGCAGTGAGCTTCGGTCCGGCAGATGTACTGATTCCGAAAGACAGCGATCTCTCCCTGTGGTCTGTGGTGGCCTGCGACCAGTACACTTCCCAACCTGAATATTGGGAGCGCGTCGATGAGCGCGTCGGAGAACGCCCGTCGACACTGCGGTTGATCCTTCCAGAGAGCGCGCTGGAGGGACCGAACGTTGAAGCCGACATCGCCGCGATTAACGAGACCATGATCGACTATCTGCAGAAGGGCTACTTCCGTCTGCTGCCGTCCTCAATGATCTACGTCGAGCGCCGCCTAGATAGCGGACGCATCCGCCGTGGACTTGTCGGCATGGTCGATTTGGAGCAGTACGACTTCATGCCGGGATCGGACGCAAAGATCCGGGCCACCGAAGGCACCGTCATCGAACGTATTCCCCCGCGAGTGAAAGTTCGCGAGAACGCCCCCATCGAGTTGCCGCATGTGATGATCCTCTGCGATGACCCAGAGCGAACGGTCATAGAACCGCTGTCCTCCGGTACTGCCGATATGGAGTCTGTATACGACTTTGACCTTATGGAGCACGGCGGCCACATCTCCGGTTGGCGTCTGACCGAGTCTCAGCTAGACGGAGTCGCCAGCGCCCTGACCACCCTGGCAGATCCGCAAGGCTTCTCCGATCGATATATGGCCGAGGACCGTCCCGTCATGATCTTCGCCGTCGGCGATGGCAACCACTCGCTGGCAACGGCCAAGGAATGCTACGCGCAGCAAAAACGAGTCACCGCACCGGAGATCTGGCCCAGTCTGCCGTCAAGATACGCCCTGTGTGAGCTGGTGAACTTGCATGACGAGTCCCTGGAGTTCGAGCCCATCCACCGCGTCGTGTTCGGGGTGGATCCCGAGGATCTGCTAGCAGATCTCAAGTCCTCTTTCCCCGGCGCGTACGAGGGCTCCGGCACAGGACACGTGCTGGAATACACGCACGTCGGGGGCAGCGGAGCCATCACGGTCTCCCAGCCCACGCACCAACTGGAAGTGGGAACGCTACAGTCATTCCTAGACACCTGGATGGCTGGACATCCCGAAGCCCGTATCGACTACATTCACGGTGCAGACGTAGCCCGCTCCCTTGCGAGTGGGCCCGAGGCAGTTGCTTTCCTACTGCCGGCCATGGCTAAGAATTCCCTGTTTCCCACTGTCATTCACGACGGGGTACTGCCCCGCAAGACCTTCTCCATGGGCGAGGCTCACGACAAACGCTTCTATCTCGAAGCCCGGAGCATTCGGGACTGAGGCCGACCGCAACCTGCCGATTCGTATATTCGGCAGCTGATGCCGACTTCTAGTCACCGTCTAGGCAGTGGTGTAGTCGTGCCGATCCCGTGGTCCGGAGGAGACGTGCGCTCGACTGCGGGAGTATCGCCCATCAAATCGATGATCTGGGCATGGCGGCGTTGGAGTTCCTCAGGTGGAAGTGCGCTTCCTTCGGCCCCGTCTGCGAAGAGTGGACGCAGCGAATGGCCGTTTACCCAGTCAACTGTGACCGCCAACCATGACGCCTCTGGGATGGCCACGATCTCCCCGTCGGCAACCTGGACCTCGAAGAAGGCGAGTACCCCCGTGGAGGTCTCTTCACGGCAACAGTGTGTTCCTTGGTTAGAGATGAAGTTGCCTAGACCGTAGGCCACCCACATTCCGTCGCCAGTCGGGCCGCCACTTAGCAAATCGATCGTCTTAGGGACGTGTGCGTGGTGACCTAGATAGATGTCCACTTGACCGGAAGCGGCAAGTTCCTCGGCAATCTCCACCTGGAGCGGCTCCGGGTCGGTAGTGTACTCGACGCTGCAGCAGTGAACGGAGACGATCACCAGATCAGCACCCGCTTCGCGCGCGGCTCTTGCCTGCTGAATAGTGTGTTCAACATCGAGCATGTTGACCGACCACGGAGCTTCTTCTGGAATCGGCAGGCCATTGGTGTCGTGGGCCACGGAAAAGTGTGCGACAGTCAGTATCTCCCCGTCTTTTTCGATCACGTAGATCTGCGGGGAGTCGGCTTCCTCCTGACTGCGGGCAGTGCCGACGTGTCCCATACCGACTTCATCCATGCGGCCCAATGTCGTATTTATGCCGTGCAAGCCCTGGTCAAGTGCATGGTTAGTGGCATTCGAGCAACCTTTCCACCCGGCTTCCTGCAATTCCTCGACAATCGCATAGGGTGCCCCGAACAGAGGGAAACCTGACGGCGCCTCCCCCGGGCCGACGACAGGAGTCTCCATGTTGCAGATCGCCAGGTCAGAGCCACGGAGGTAGGGAGCGACCGGCTCCATTAGCGCAGAGAAATCGTGGATCTGCCCGTTCCACGCCGATGCGGCCACCGGCATGTGGATGAGGACATCGCCTCCGCCAACAATCGTGAACGTGACAGGCTCTGTGGGCTGTTCGACCGGAGGCGAAAAAATGTGCTCGCTTTGGGGCGATTCTTCCGTCGATTGCGGTTGCTCGGTACCTGGGGGTACCCAGGCGTCGCCTGAAGGGCCAAATGGATTGGCAAGAGCCACAACTGCACCGACAACCAGTGCGGTTCCAGCGGTGATCCCAAGCGCCATCACCCAGGGTCGCACGCGCCTGCGCGAACTCGCGGACCGCCCGGGTGCTACGCGTCGAGGAGGTTCCGCTGAATGCCTTCCGGCCATTTGGTCGCTACCCTCCTTCGGACACTTCACGCGCCTACCGACTCCAAGCATTCCAGACGGCAGAATCGCAGAACCATGAACTTGATCCCAAACACTTGTGATTGTCCATACACCTCTTGTCTGGGCACTCGCCGCTCAGATCCACGCCCAAGACCAACAAAAGTGACCGAAACCACATCAGAGTAGACTGGCCGCGTGACATAAAGCACTGGAGTGAACAGGAGGGCAGCAACATGGGGCAAGTGCTGCGGGGCCACGGGATCGGTACGGGAATCGCGACGGGACCTGCACTTCACATGGGCGCACCGATCCCAGAACCGGACCACGCACCACTCCAAGGCTCTGCTGAGCAGGCTTGGGAGTCCGCCAGCTTCGCCGCTAATCACGTCAGTGAATACCTTGCTTCAGCGGCCAGCTCGCTCGAAGGGGAAGCTAAGGACATCCTTGAAGCCCAGGCGTTGATAGCCAAGGACAGCGTAGTCCTTGACGACGTGCGAAACCGGATCGACGGTGGTCAAAACCCCGAAAGAGCAGTGTTCGAGGCCTATGCAAGATTCCGCGAAATGCTCAGCACCATGGGCGGCTTCTATGCAGACAGGGCAGCCGATCTTGACGATATTTCGCAGAGGATACGCGCAGAGATTGCGGGAATTCCCGCCCCCGGAGTTCCCAAGTCCACAGAGCCATTCGTGCTAGTAGCCACCGATTTATCTCCCGCTGACACCGCGATGCTCAACTATGACTTGGTACGCGCCCTGATAACTGAAGGCGGTGGCCCCACCGGTCACACCGCAATACTTGCGCGTTCCAAGGGTCTGCCCGCAATCATCGGGTGCGAGGGCGCCTTGGACATTCTCGAAGGAGCAGAAGTCCTTGTAAACGCCGCTCACGGCACCGTAATTGTGGACCCAAGCGAGGAAGATCTGAAGCAAGCCGAAGAAGAGAGGCGGGCTCGCACGCTGAAGTTGAAGGCCAGCAAAGCCCCAGGCCGCCTCAAGGATGGGATTCCGATTGCGCTGCTAGCCAACCTTGGCTCTCCCGAAGAAGCAGCAGAAGCTGTTGTCGCTGGAGCCGAAGGCGTGGGGTTGTTCCGCACGGAATTCCTCTTCCTCGGCACGTCTAGGCCGCCGAGCAAAGAGGAACAAGTCGCCGCCTACAAACGCCTGCTGGACGCCTTCCCGAAGCAGAAGGTGGTGGTCCGACTTCTTGACGCAGGTGCCGACAAGCCACTGCCCTATCTGGGGGACGAGGACGAAGCCAATCCAGCACTGGGCGCTCGTGGATACCGCGCATTACTGCGGCAAGAAGACATATTGAACACGCAGTTGGAGGCACTCGCAGAAGCTGGTCGGAAGACAGATGCCGACCTGTGGGTGATGGCTCCAATGATCGCTGACACGGTCGAATCCGCGGAGTTCACAGAACGCGCCCATGCCGCTGGTCTGGGCACAGCGGGAGTGATGGCGGAGATACCGAGTCTGGCGGTACTCGCTGACCAGGTGGTGCAGATTACCGACTTCGTCTCCATTGGCACGAACGACCTGACGCAGTATGCAATGGCAGCGGATCGCACTTTGGTGACCGTCGGCGACTATCAAGATCCTTGGCATCCCGCCGTCCTGCGACTGATCAAGATGCTCGGCGCAGCATCGCGAGAGGCCGGAAAGCCCCTCGGTGTCTGCGGTGAGGCAAGCGCCGACCCGGACTTGGCAGCTGTCCTGGTGGGATTGGGAGTTGATTCACTAAGCATGGCCGTCACAGCGCTACCCGAGGTTCGACTGCGGCTCACAGAGATTACCCTGGAGCAGACTCAGGCGGCAGCGGCGGCCGCCTGTAATGCGATTTCTACAGAATTGGCTCGAGCGGCAGCACTTGCAATCCTCGACAGCTAATGCCTGCCCGAACTTGCCGATGCTGGGTTTGACGGCCAACACTAGTTCGTGACGGACAGGACTCCGTGAGCTCCGCGTTCGGCAAACGACATGATGTGGTTGACGATCGGATAGTGTCCTGTTTCAACGGGGACAAACTCCACAAATCCACCCTGAGCTGCCATCAGGGGAAGCACTTGTGCACCGGTCTCCCCGATGGTCTTTGGCGCAGCCGATTGGCCGCGATATACGGAATAGGCACCTTCGGTCCAGACTGTGTCGAACTGTGCTCCAACAATGTGGAAAGACAAGGCAGTGTTAGGTCCTGCGTCTAGCACCCAGATGCGCACACGCTCTCCAACCTTTGCCTGCAAGGGGTGCGCGTCGTATTGGAACGGACGTCCGTTGAAAGCGACTAGTTCGGGGGCGGTCGGAGCAACTCCGTCCTCGGCCCCCAGATAAACGTCCGACTGGACCAGCACGTAGGACTGGTCGACCTCTGGGAGATCATCGGGTTCGATGATCACAGCACCGAACATGCCATTAGCTATGTGTAGCGACATCGGCATGGTCGAACAGTGATACATCCAGATTCCCGAGCGTCTGGCAACAAAGTCGTAGACCAACGATTCCCCTGGCTCAATGGTTCGCATCGGTTCATCTGGAGCTATGTCTCCTGCGTGGAAGTCGATCGAATGACCCATCGTTCCATTGTTCTTGAGGGTGATGACAAAGCGGTCGCCAACTTTCCCATGCAAGGTGGGCCCGGGGGAGGTGCCGTTGAAAGTCCAAAGTGGTCGCACGATGCCCTCGACTAGCGCCTGTTCATCTTCGGTGACGACAAACTCGTACTCATGAGTGGAGTTCTCGTCGCTCGACAGGGGCTCAAGTTCGGCCGGATATGGTTCTGTTTCTTTGGCGGCGGCAATCAACGCATCCATCTGCGGGATGTTGTCGCTCTGGCTGGTGTGGTTGCCGTGTCCCGTACCGTTGTTTTCTGTCGGCTCTGCTTCAGGACCCGAGTTGGTCTCGCCGACTGCAACAACCTGCAGGACCATGCCCATCTGTCGGTGGCCGGGTAGCGTGCACCAGCCTTCGGTGTCTCCAGCAACTACTCCCACGTCCACCGTTGCGGACGCCCCCGGAGCAACGGCCTCTGTGGCCGCCCCGTTGGGAAATGCCAGATCGTGACGCTGATCGCCGGTATTGTCCAGAATGATCCGAAGAGTGTTGCCTGCGGGAACCTCGATCATGGCGGGCACAAAAGACATTCCTTGGACCGTCACCGTTACTTCGGTTAGTTTTCCGGTGGGAACCGTTGATCCAGCACTGTTGGCAGCGGTGGACGATGCTGGACCACGTGCCAGGAACAGGCTCGGAAAAACCATGAGTGCGGCCACCGCCAATGCGAGAACCACAATCACGGCGACTACTGCGGAGGCCGCACCACCTGTCTGGTTCTGCTCTTTCATTGCCTCTCCCCTACTTTGTGTTTGAGCTTGGCCTGCACAGCTCCGGTGATCGTGAACATCACCAGGTCCATTACGAATGTTCCCGCGACCAGCATCCAGAACCACGTGGACACCTGTGTGTTCACCAGAGCCAGGGGCAACGCGGAGTTACGTACCACCAACCGGAAGGTTCCCAGTCTGTCGAGACTGGCGATTCCTCCCTTCAAAGCTTGCGGTCCCCCACCGATCACCACAGGCATCAGATATGTGAGCGCACCAACGAAGATCTGGAGGGCACCACCGACCCCGATAGCGGCGATCGCCTGGGCTGAAGCATCACGAAACTCCTGTGTGTTTCCCGATGCCGCCACGAGTCCCGTTGCGGTAAGCAGTCCAGTTACTGCCCATGCGACTCCGGCAACAGTCGACCAACAGGCGTAACCGACAGGGCGTTTGATCTTGGCCTCTTGGGCCATCGGTATCCCGATGCCCCAAATAAGCGTGGTCGTATAAATGAGAAGGGGAATGCTGACCACCCAAGTTGGCGCTACCAACGACGTAGCAACTGAGGCAAGGACTGCTGCCGCCAGAAGCCAGAGGGCATGTGTAGCTCTCCGTTCAGCGTCGGGACTCATTCGGGTTCGCAGCATCGTCGGCCACAGGGTGACCAGTGTTCCCGCTATCGTCAGTCCGATCCAACCGAGGAAGTTCGACAACGAATGTGCCAAGGACATCGGAGTTCGACCATCAACCAGCCATCGTGGAGCATCAGCCGCAAACATCGTTGCGGCAACCAACGCTCCAAGCAGAGTTCCGAGGACAAGGAAACCTGAGGCGACAACGTAATACCGGATGATCACCGAAAAGCGACTTCCCAATCGCGAGCGCATCACTGTCAGCAGCGCCCCACCGTGCCAGGCAATCACCGCACCGATGCCCGATGCCGCTATGACTATACCTGTCAGTTTGGCCGCCATCATGGACACGACCAAGAGGATCAGAAAGATGTTGAAGAGCACCTGTCGCAGTAACTGATGGGCACCAGCGCTGCGGCTATCTGAGCGTAGCCGCATCAGTGACCGCGTGAAGTACCAACTCCACTGCAAGATCGCGTTGGTCAACACTCCCAGGGTGACAAGGTGGATTGACAGCCACCAGGACTGGGAGATCTGGCTTCTCCACAGCACCGTCGCTACCACTCCAAGCAGGGCAACGACCATCCAAGCCGTCGTTATGCGGTCAATCCTGCTGCGTCGCGGCGCAGCAGGTTTTCGCTCCTGTACTTCCGAGGTCATGGTTCGACTCCGAAAGTCGACAGTGATCTGCGGTGCGAAGTAAGAATCAGCGTTAGCGTAGTCAGTACAAAAGCGATTACAGCCACGACATCGAGTGCTCCACCGAATTGCCACGCACCCTCGGCCATCCTCGCACCCGCAGTTACTCGAATCAGCAGGCCCGCTTGTATCAGAGCCCACACCGCCCACATCGCTGGGTGATACGGGACGTTACGGCGTGCGATGGCCGGGACAATCACGGGTGCATGCGCAAGTACCATTGACAGCGCGAAACCAATCGTGAGCGCGTGGACAACAGTGTCGTATCCGTAACCGGACCACACCGGTCCTCGGACTATCCAGATCCCCGCTGCAACCAGTGCCCATCCGTATCCGGCAAGCATGCAGGCAGCCATGAAGCGAGTGATGCCCGTAGTCCGAATCGTGTGTTTGGCGATGTCATGCCATGCAATGTCTATGGTTGCTGCGCCTAACGCTAGGCCCAGTAGCGGATAGCCCCACTCGGGTGAGATGAGAGTTAGCGCAAGGGCGACGAACAGCACGCAGATCTCTGCGAGTACGCGCGGCTCGGTTCCTTTGGAGCCAAATGACAGACGAGCAAGTTCCATACGCTCACCGAAGATCGTCAAGACCAGGAACATTCCCCAAAACGGCACTGTCTGCGCCACTTCGAGGCCGCTGGTCCAAAGCAAGATTCCGGCAAGACCCGACACTGCACCAAGCAGTTGTACCAGGACTGCAATCATTGGTTGCTTTTTCCAAACCACCACGTATATCGCAATCAATACGCTCATTGACAATGACCACGCGACCCCTGGAACCAGCCGGGTTGCTTGAGGGCCAAGGACGCCCACCTGAACCAATGCGGTAACCACTGCGACACCGCTGCTTGCCGGAGCTAGGTATGCCAACCAGTTCAGATGTCCGCGACCTGACTGAAGGGCCACGGCACGTTCCAGGGTTATGGCGGTGCCCAAGAAACCGTAGACCATTAGCACCCCGTGCAACGATGCAAGAGTCATCGAGGCCACTGGCGCCGTGAGCCCCAACCGCAGGAGCGCTGCATTCAGACCTGCTAGCAGCGCGATTACGGCTCCGAGCAGCAACAGAAGTCGAATCTTGGGAACCTTGTCGTGCACGATGCTCCCTCGCAAGTAGTTAGGTTTACCTAATTCTACCTTGTGGCTGAGAGGTGGCATGTGTCGGGAGCCGCACTCTCTGGTTTCCAGAGAGAGTGCAGGCCCCAACTTCTGGCTTTCAGTTTCTAGCTGCTACAAGGGATGCTCAGTACCCCTTCGTCTAGGACTGCTGTTCCACCGAGGAGCACCTTCTTGCTCGGGCTGATGGAATCAATTACGCCCTTGACAGATAGGGGCAGGCACGCCTTCTTCGACAGGAGTACGGGAGCACTTTGAGTTCCGGCAGCGGCTGCTCCAGACAGGGCATCAGGGAAGTCGCCACCCCAAGCTACGTATACCGTCCCCCGCTTCGTGTGATGATCTTTACCGATCAGCGCAGATGTGTGGTAGCGATCCGATCCTGCGTAGCGCTTCATCGTCCGACCCGTCTTGATGGAATTCTCGAGCCCTGTTGAAACCGCTAAGGATCCACCCGAGATATAGATCTTCTTGACCCCAGCGCTACTCAGGTAGCTACGAAGCTCATCCGACGCTTGATTCTGCGACCCTTGCACCAAGACAAGTGGTGCTTTGAGCTTGCCCGCAGCTGCATCTGCTGAGAGAGCATCAGGAAAGTTCGCGCCTGAGGCAACAAATGCACTTCCGACCGACGGGAACCCCTTCTTCGCAATCTTTAGGGAAGTCTCATACCGGTTGGCGCCATAGACTCGCTCAACGCTCCCACCACTCTTGGTCAGTGTCTTGAGCTTATTGACCACAGTATCGGAGATCACGGTCGAGGACCCAATAACGTATATCTTGGCTGGTCGCAACCTGAAGATCTCGTTGGCTACGTTCCCGTCAAGAGATGATGCCCCGGAAAGAAGTAAGGGTCCATTCATCTTGGCCGCCCAAGGAGCCGCCGACAAGGCATCAGCAAAACCAGTACTCGTGGCAACAACAACCGTGTCTACTTTCGATACATCCCTAAACACTGACTTCGAGATCTCTACGGCTGTCTCAAGGCGATTCTTTCCCGAGATACGAACCACCTTGGATGCCCTATAGTTCTGGATTACAGGAGCCATGTTCAAGATGCTTTTGGCATTGTTCGCCGTCGCGGTGCCTGAAGCCAGTCCAATTTCGCCGAGGAATCGCACATCAGGATTTGAGAATTGGAGCTTACGTGGAGCGTGCTGAATCGCGGGCTTATAATTATAAGCCATCATGGTGCGCGCAATACCACTTACTCTGTGTCCATAGCTATAGTTGAACGGAATATTCTTCTTGTCGCTATCTTCCCAATTATGGCCGGCACCCAGATTGTGTCCAATTTCGTGCGTGAACGTAAACTTGTCTCTACAGCCGTTTGCCTTCGCACTTACAGCGAACCCCATCTTTGCATACGCAACTCTGGACGGCTGCCATCCGACACCACAACTACCATCAGTGCTATCAAACACAATGAGGTGAACAAGGTCAGCTCCCCAACTAGAGCGTAGATTATGCAGTTCTTTGAGTGTCCCAGCTCCGCCTGTCAACCGGTCAAGATCCTTGTGCATATTTGCTGCCTGTTGGTAATCAACACCTTTCATCGCCACAAGGTTGATACGAACGTTGACCTTCGATGTTGCAAGAGCACGATTGGTCCGAGCCACTTGCTCCTGAACATAACTTCTCATCTGCTTCTCATGGACCGTCTTGTCCTGCCCTGTTATTTTGGGTTTGGACGGGTATCCCACAACAAGGTCAATGTTGTACTTTGCAGCTGAAAACGTAGAGACCCCGTTCCCTTCGGTACTCTCCGGATCCGTGTCTCCTTCCCATACACCATCTTCGGGATTATCTGGGTACAGATGCGCATAGTCATCTGCATTGAAGGCAATTTCGACCCCTGGTTCCTGTTGCGAAGTGTCAATCGAACTCAGAGCTACATCACCTTTGCCTACCCTCTGCGTCAGGTTGACCAGCTCACTATCGACACTGTCGAAGGTGCCTGCGAACGTGTAGAACCCTTCTTCATCAGGCGTGAACACGAAAACGACGTTACTTGCCTCATCTTCATCGATCGTCGCTGTACCCAGGACTTCAACACTGGGTACCATGTTGTCGTCGATGACGGTAAGTGCAACCTCGTCGATTTGCACCTCCAGTACCCGTCCATCGAAAAGTTCGACCGTAAGGTCGCCCATCTTTGGGATCTCGACCCTCTCTCCCGGCTCAGCCATTTCCATAGCCTCTTCGCTGACGACGGCTTGCACGGCTAGGTCTGCATCAAACACCGCTGTTCGGAAGTCAGTCACCTCTTGCGGGAGATCCTCAGCGTCGTCGTCCGGGCGAGTGTCGACCGTGAACCACGCCCCAGTAGATTCATTCTCATCTGCTGTTGCGGTCACCGGCGCAACTAGACCCAGAATGGGCAGACAGAAGGTCGCAATTATCGCGATAACTCGCTTCATAAATCTTCGTACCAATCTTGGTAATAAACCATAGCCGATCAACTCTGAGCGGCTCATTCATCACCTCATTGCGATGAACAACTAGATCCTAAACCGAAATACCAAATATTGGCAACAATTCGGAGACCATTTGCTCTACTGTGACTGAAGCTATTCTCCCTATGTAGTTGACATCGGAGCTCTATAGCACAATTTAATCTGGTTCACTGGACTATCACATGAGCAATTATTATCCCTCATCTGATCAAGATATAGAGTACCGACTGACTGCTAGCTTACCCGATGATCACACATACGGCTGTTTGGTTGCTTGTTTGCGGGTTTGCTATGACTCCTTGCATGTTACTGGTTTTACTTGTCGTGTTGGTTATCTATAGTTGACGATCACATTGGCCATTTGGTTGAGACTTTGGGCGTTGTTAGCTTGCTTGGTTCCAGAAGCCAGTCCAGGGTATGCGATGAAATCAACGATTGGGTTGGAGAACTGGAGCAAGCGGTTGCATTCTAGGTCTTCAAACGAGCATGCCGGGGACATGATGGAGCACTGCCCAGTCTTGGCGGCGTGGCCTTTACTGAAATCAAATGGCAAGGTCTGAGCGTCCTCTTTTGAAATGGTACCTGCCCCCAGGTTCAAACCCAGTGCGTGGACTCCACTGAACTGCTCAGCACAGTCGGCTGATGAAATGCCAAACGCATAATCGGGCGTGCCCTGTGGTGTTGTGGAATAGGCGGCGCTGCAGTCTTGATACATCCACGGCACGACAACGTGGACCAGATCAGCAGCGAACTCCTCACGCAGTTCATGCAGGGGTTCAAAGCTGCCTGTCCCAGTGCGCAGTTGCTCAAGGTGGGTTTCAAAGCTATCTTCTGTCTCTACAAGGTCAATAGCCTCGATACCGACCAGATTTAACCGCACACTCACCGAGGAAGCAAACAAAGCACCATTGCCATCCGCAACCATCTTCCGAATCACCGTACGCCACGAAGTACCGGAGCTGGGACCACCGGCGGTGTCTGCATAGCCAAACAGAACATCCACGGACTCTGAACTATTTCCCGTCACTACACCAGCATTGTCATCAGAATCCGTTTTCGCTGTGCTGTTGCCAGGTATAATCGTGCGCTCCGAACCAAACTGCAACTGCCATGGACCGATACCCAGAAGGCTCACTGTCCGCTCCTCTGGCCGGTGGGTGGACAAGTGAATTAGTGAGGAGTTGAGGTTGTTTACGGTTCCATCGAAGGTGTAGTGATCGCCAAGTAGGCCGAACACGAAGACTATTGATGAGACTGGTTTCCCGTTCAACATCGCTGTACCTAGCAGTTCGAGGCCGGGTTTCGTCTCTTTGGGCAAGCTCATCAACGCGAGTTCATCAACAATTACCTCTAGGACCTGGTCATCAAACAACGTGATCGTGGGATTACAACGACTTGGAACTACCACCCTTTGACCCGGCACAGCCAAACCCAAAGACTCATCACTAACCAAAGCCCGAACCGCATCATCAGCATCAAACCTACGCAATCGGTGACCCCACACACCGGGACCGGGCTCGAACTCCGGCCCACCGGTTACTTCTTGGGTGAACCAGTCACATCCCTGGCTTGGTTTTTGTTGGTAGACCACCAAAGCGACCAGTAAACCAACGATCACCAAGCTGATCGCTACCACACCATGCCAGTGCTTATGAACCCAACGCCTATCAACCATCACTTTGCACCCTTCTTCGGAAAGCTCAATACCCAGACCAAGCCCAACACTGCACCCGCTTAGGTCAACAACACCGCGACCTCTTTGGTCTTGAACCTAACCGCGAATGTGGACTCCCAGAGGCGAATCACCCAGCGCTGCCAAACCGTTACCCGGACGCCCTTGCGGCACTGAAGATAATGCCTGTGCTCCTACCGATCGACTGGTGTGGTGATGACGTAGGAGTGATATGTCTGGTTGGGGTTTAGCAGGTTTTGAGTTTCATGACTTGGTTGGACAGGGATACAGTCCCGCCTAGTAGGACTTTCAGGGTAGGGTCTACTGACTTGATGACCTGGCTGATTGGGGTAGGGATGCAGTTCTTCTTGGATAACAACACCGGTGCACGGTTTGCCCCTGCTACCGCTGCCCCGGAAAGAGCATCAGGAAACGTGCCACCAGAAGCCAAGTAGATACTCGCCCGCTTAGTGTTGAAAGCGTTACCAATCAAAGCGGAAGTCTCAAATCGATTAGCTCCCGCGTACCTGGTCAACTGACGACCGGCAGCCAACGATCCAGCAACCCCACTAGAAACTGCTTGCATGCCTCCCGCAACCAACACCTCACGGGTCCCACTTGTTTGCAAGAAGTCCGCAACCTCTTTAGGTGCGCTCTTGGCCCTTCCTGGCACCAAGACCACCGGAGCACCTTTCATCCCCGCAGCCGCCCCCGCTGAGAGAGCGTCAGGAAAGTCCGCCCCCGAAGCAACAAACACCGAACTCGCACCAGAACCCCACCCACGCTTAGCGACCTGTAACGAAGTGGCATACCGGTCCGAACCATAAACCCGTTCCACCACCCCGCTCGGACCCACCAATGTCTGCAACCTAGCACCAACCGCATCCGAGATTACTTTAGGAGAGCCCACCACAATCACCCGTCCAGGTTGCAGACGAATGATCTCCTGGCTAACAGCCTCATCCAGAAAGGACTTACCCGACAACAACAAAGGCCCACCCAACCGAGCAGCCAACGGAGCCGCTGACAACGCATCAGCGAACCCACTACCAGTAGCCACCACAACCACATCCACCAAACCCGGATCAGGAAAAGACGACCTAGAAATCACCGCTGAAGTCTCAAACCGGTTACCCCCCGCAAAACGCACCGTCTTCGAGTCCCGATACCCCGCCACCACCGGGGCCATCAAGTTCATACTCCGAGCATTATCGGCCAACTCACCACCCGAAGCCACCCCAGGGAACCCCAAGAAATCAACCCCGGGACTTGAAAACTGCAACCGCCGAGCGCACCAGGACGGCCAATCCAAATCCGAACAACGCACCCCCATCACAGAACGTGCCACACGAGCCACTGAGTGACCCCGACTGAAATCAAACGGACCCAAACCATCCACACCCGCACCAAGATTCAAACCCAACAAATGCGTAAACGACAGTTGTTCTAGGCAGTCATACGATGAAACGCTGAACGCGAACTCCGGGCTACCCGACGGAACCGTCGAATACCCCGCACCACACGTGTCCTGAGTCCACCGCCCAACTGCAAAGTGGACCAGATCAGCACCAAGCTCATCACGCTTATCGAGCAACACACCAAACGGCCCCTCACCCATACGCAACTGCTCAAGTACCTTCACCTCTGGGTATTTGCCAGCAGGCAAATCAACGCCCTGGAAACCAACCAGATTCAACCGCACCGACACTCCGGAACTAACCAAAGCAGCATTCGTCTCCGCAACAACGAACCTGGTCGTTGACAGGAGACTGTAGACCGAGTGCAGCCCCTGCCACGAAGCGTGATAGCCAACCAACAGATCCACCGTCCAATAACCCGACTCAGGAACCACGACAGCACTCTCATCGACGTGTGTCGTCGGGGAAAGCGGCGCTTTAGGGCCAAGAGGAGTCTCGGCTGGCCTGGGGATCTGAAGTGGATCCATCAGCTCCATATACGTACTTTGTTTCCCGGGAAAACCCACGACATTAATCACCGCTTCGTCGATGTTGTCCAGGGTGCCTCGCAGGCCATATTGTCCAGTTTCATCCGGAGTGAATGACAAAGCGCCAGTGCTAGTCTTCTGCCCAACCCGATTCACTTGGCCGATTACCTCGATACTCGGTGCGAAATCCTCGAGACTGCCAATCACTGCTACCTCTGCTATATCAATCGTGACGACATCACCATCGAACAGTGTCAACCGCGGATCACAACTACTAGGAACCACAACCCGCTGCCCCGGAACCGCCAACCCAAGAGCCTGCGGCGAGACAATCTCCCTAACAGCCTCATCTGCATCGAATACTGCGTACCGTAGATGAAGCACTCCTGGAGCCTCTGATACAGCGTCTCCTGAGAGATCCGTCTCAGTAAACCAGTTACATTTGTCATCTGCTAGGTCTTCTACTGCCGCAGCTGCTGGTAGGAAGACCATCCCAGAGGACAACAAGGACGCTGCCAAAAAAGCAGCGGTAACACGTTTAGTAAACACAACAATCCAATCCAAAAAGCAATGGTCCAAACCCCACACGAAGCCAACTACCAAACACACATCAAGACAGACAACCCATAGGGCCGATCAAGTCCCGTTCAGCACACTCTTCCATCTTCTACAGCCTCTGATAGCACGGAGATGTCACCCAACAGGATTCGCCGAGAAGGACGAATCGTTTGGATCACCTGATCGATCACCACCGGGATACAAGCACTCTTGGATAACAACACCGGTGCCCCCACCCGCCCAGCCGAAGCCGCACCAGCCATAGCATCGGGATAATCCCCACCCCACGCCAAGTAGATCCCCCCACGAGGCGTGTGATTACGAGCAGCGATCTTCGCGGAAGTCTCATACCGATCCGCCCCCGAGAACCGCTCCACCAAGAACGACCCAGCCAGATCACTAGCAACCTCGCTAGTTACCGCCTTCGTCCCTCCCGACAAGTATGCCCGCTGAACCCCCACACTGCGAAGATGATTCTTCAACCCCACCGGAACACTAGTTTGAGTGGACTTAACCAACACCAACGGACCTTGATGCAACCCCGCCGCAGCATTAGCAGACAACGCATCAGGAAAACTCGAACCCGACGCAAAAAACACACTATCCGTACCCTTAGTCGTCCAACCATAAGAAACAATCGCCATCGATGTTTCATAACGATCATACCCACCCACGCGATCCACCACGCCAGCAGGCCCAACCAAATCCCGCAACGCAGCCACCACCACCTCAGAAACCGCATTCACAGAACCAACAACCACCACCCGGGTAGGAGCAAGACGCTCAACTTCTCGACCCACAACCCCCTCCAAAACACCCGGAGAAGTCAACAGCAACGGACCACCCAACCGCACCGCCAACGGAGCCGCCGACAATGCATCAGCAAACCCCGCCCCCGTCGCCACCACCGAGTCCACCTCAGTTGGATCAGGAAACGAATGCCGCGAAACCTCCACCGCCGATTCCAACCGAGAATCCCCGACCCACCGAGACGCAGGGTCACGGTACGCAGAAACCACTGGTCCCATCAAACCAACCGCACGCGCATTATTCGCCTCCACAACACCGTCCTCGACACTCCCAAACACGCCCGACGGCACACCCCTAAACCCAACAAAGTCAACCAACGGATTAGAAAACTGAGGCAGCCTCCTACACGCAACACCGTCAACTGAAGGACATTGATAGGCCATAACCGACCTTGCCTTCTTCAACTCCCAGTGACCGTAGCTGAACTCGAATGTCCTCCCGGGGTGAGGATGGTCTTTCTGGTTGTGCCCAGCCCCCAAGTTATGCCCCAATTCATGGGTGAATGTGTACTGAGCGACGCAGGAAGCTTTTCTTGCGGACACGCTCCACAGCGCTGTGTCTGGTTCACCTTGTGGGTCGGAGGGCAACGATGCAACACCACATGCACCCGGCGCCTCTGCGACCAGTAGATGGACTAGGTCGGCGCCAAGGGCTTCTCTTTGCTCGTGGAGCTTGTGTAGACCACCGGTGCCGGACTTCAAGGCGTTGAGGTCGACCTGCAACTCCGAAATGTCTTGCACATAGTCAACGGGCGTGACTTTGATGAGCCTGATTCGTAGGTCGATGTCTGAGTCGTTGAAGGTGGTGTTGGTCAACTCGACTTGCGCGTTGACGAAACTCTCGATCTGGGAATGAGTCAACGCACCATCACTCAACATGGTGGTTGGGTAGCCAACCAGGAGATCAACTTCCCATTTGCCATCTCTAAACGTCCCAGTCCCCCTACTCGGCGAAGCACCCGGCGCGGTAGTTGAGACCACCTCGGTGTCATCAACGAAACTGACCTGCTCGACAAGGGACAGGTCCAGGGCTTCTACCTTTACATCGCCGCTAGGGAGTTGATGGAAACCAATCGCGTAACCATCGACACTATTGATAGATCCTTCGAACAAGAACCCACCATCAGCACCCGGGGTGAAAGTGAACACCGCTGCACTATCGCGAACACCATCAACTACCGTGTGGCCCAACACCCCCACAGTTGGCACCATGGTCACCGAGTTCACATTCAACGCAACCTCAGAAACCTCTACCTCAACTTGGTCGCCATCAAGCAAAGTCAACGTCAAGTCCCCAACCTTAGGGACCACAACTCGTGCCGCCGGGTCAGCTAACCCCCACGAATCAGGACTCACAACCGCATCAACAGCAACATCAGCATCAAAGGCGGCCACCCGCGAACTAACCACCCCCGCACCATCTCTAGCTGCCATCACCACTGGTCTTGGGTCGGCATCAACACCAAACCAATCACCCGACGCATCAGTAGTACCCGCAAACCCAACATTGGGAACCGAAAACAAACCAACAAGCAAAACCACAGCAAAACATGAAGACAACAAACGCCTCACAGCAAAACACCCTGCCTGGAACAACAAAAACTCACCCTTGAGCCCGAGTAGCACATAGGATTACCTGAAACAGACACTACCCCCAACCAGCCAACCCAAAACACCACACCAAACCAGAACCAACCCACCACCACACCCCAAAAACCTCAACTTTCCCCAACCAACACAACGAAACCCACACCCACACCCCAACCCCGCAATCATAATGAGACCCAATACTCATTATGGAATCAAATAGGTCAAAAGACCCCTGTCGGTCCTGAGAGAATAGACTTGACAAAGCAGACATCTGATTGACTCCGACCACCTGAATATCCCACAGAAGTGCGGCTGAACCATCACGCATCGACTCTCTCCGTTTACTTCTCTACGCTGAGACGGAAATACGGATTGCGAATCACATCGGTCGTAATCGGCTCTGCTGGCCTCCCAAAGAGCCTCTCCAGATCTTTTTGGGGCCAAGGCACCCACCAGCGGCCCATGCCATGGCCCTGAGATCCAGATCAATTCTGGTGGCTAAGGTGTTGGGGTTAGTTTGACAGTGAGAGTCAACTTTGCGCCTCAGTTCGAAAGTGTCACCTTGACCACAGGGTTGGTTCGGAAGTGTGGTTGGCTCACGCGGCAGACCCTTGAAATCCCTCAGGTTCCATTGAAAACACAAGGCAAACGAAGATCACCTGGGTACTCTGGAAGCAGTTGGCACGACACAGTCGAACAAACCCGGGACTAACACGCACACATCCGAACATTTGGAACCCACGGGTGGCAGGCTCAGCCTCGGCCGTGCCTATCAGATTCTGGTTTAACCTGAATGTCTCTTGAACTCCCTCGTGTCCAAAGGGAACCGGGTAGTTCTCTCAATACCCGATTGCATCCGGTTAGTTCGGGTCGTTCCAAATTGATTCGGATGGCGATCCGCCGATCTCAAACTGACGTTCTATCGCCGAGCGAACCAATGCATTATTCCTGTAATCCTCTTCAGAAACTTCTCCGACAGAAATTCCTCCGACAAAATCCTCAATCTGGGCGCGCGCTTCCTGAACGTCCACAAGAGCGAAGCTGACTCAGCGCGCATCAAGAATGACCCGCGACACGACCGTATGAAAGCAACGAAAAGGCGGGACATAGAATGCACTATGTCCCGCCACATCACACCGTCGGGGCGACAGGATTTGAACCTGCGACCCTCTGCTCCCAAAGCAGATGCGCTACCAAGCTGCGCTACGCCCCGTGGCAAAGCCGAGTTCGATGATACGCGGTTGCGCTCTAGGAACGAAACCGGAACGCCGATCTTGATACGTTCCACAGGGGCACATCACAGTTGACATCTGCACTGCCAGGGCCCCTAGCTCGTCTTTTTCCCGCCTAACGCCCCGTAAATCAGCAACACTAGGAGCGAGCCAGCGATCGCTAGAGCCCAGGTCTTTATGCTCCAAAAGTCTTGGAGCCCAACGTTGAAGATGATGCTGCCCAGCCATCCGCCAAGCGCCGCTCCAAGCACGCCCACAACCAAAGATCCCACCCAACCACCGGGAGCTCGGTCTTTGAGGATTTCCTTAGCGATCGCCCCTGCGATCAAACCAAGCACTATCCACCCAATGAAGCCCATGAGTTTCCTTCCACTCGCAGTTGATGCCTAGGTCACACTTCTGTGCCTACGTTCACCCTACTCACCGACGCGAAGCAACAAAAGACTCAGCGATCAATTAAATTTGCTCACCATTCCTCGTGAACACGTGAGTCCCAGGCCGCATCCTCGCCCAAGTCGAGTGTCGCCAATTCCACCATTTCCGTATCGGACAACTCGAAACTAAACAGGTCAGTATTAGTCTTCCAGCGCGCAGGATCACTCGAAGAGGGAATCACGACGATGCCCTGCTGTGCCGCCCACCTCAGCACGACCTGCGATGGTTGCACTCCATGTCGCTTGGCTATCCGCTGGACGATGATTTGACCCATTGGGTTCTCCCGGCGGCCAAGAGGACTCCACGCCTGCGCGACGATTCCTCGTTCGCTCATGAACTTACGCTGTTCTACTCGCGGCAGCGCAGGGTTCAGTTGGATCTGGTTGATGACGGGCCACACCTCGGTTGCATCAAATAGTTCCTGCAATTGCTCCGAACGGAAGTTGGATACTCCTACGCTGCGCACCAGTCCTTCGGCTTGGAGGTTCAGCATCTCTCTCCAAGTGTCCAGCGTCAGACCACGGGAGGGATTTGGCCAGTGAATTAGCAGTAGGTCGACGTAGTCCGTGTTGAGCTTGCGCAAAGATTCCTCAAGCCCTCGGCGCGTGTACCCAATCCCCTGGTCCACTCCAGCAACCTTGGTAGTCAAATACAGCTCCTCACGCGAAACGCCCGAACGGCGAATCGCCTCTCCCACTGACACCTCGTTGGCGTATTGGGCAGCACTATCAATCAGACGGTAACCGTATCGGATGCACTCGGCTAGAAGGTCAGCCAATTCATTTCCTTTGGCAAACAAAGTCCCTGTTCCCACCAGGGGAATAGAACGTCCATCGAGCAGGGGTACTGAAGGAATTGAAATCTTGTCCATGTTTCACCTTCTCACGCACACCCACGGCATTTCTAGCTACAAGTGCGCCAACCTCTAGTGCCAACCGCCAATCTAGGTCCAAAGGCAGAATACTGGAGGGCACTGTGGGATAGATTGGACTGGTGACTTCAGACGCAATGACGCCTTCTGGCAGCCGCTCACCTGCAAGCTTCGGGGACCGGTTGCGCAATCTCTCCCAATCCGACATCTTTGGTGGAGCCCTGTTGCTTATAGCGGCAATCTTGGCATTGACCCTAGCCAACTCTCCGGCCCGTGGTTTGTATGAGGCAGTGAGAGACTTTCAGGTAGGACCCGAATCACTTCACCTTCACATGTCTGTCGGTACATGGGCCGCCGATGGTGTGCTCGTGATCTTCTTCTTCGTAGTCGGCCTAGAACTCAAGCAGGAGTTCGTCGCGGGACGGCTACACAACCCACGCACGGCAGCTCTACCAATCGCCGCTGCCTTCGGGGGCGTTGCCGTACCGGCCATTATCTATACCGTGATCAACTGGTCTTCAGTTCACGCCCTTCGTGGATGGGCCATTCCTACTGCCACTGACATCGCATTCGCCGTGGCCGTGTTGGCGGTGGTTGGACGAGGAATACCCGCCGTAATCCGCATATTCTTGCTGACTCTCGCCGTAGTAGACGACCTAATAGCGATCGGAATTATCGCTATCTTCTACGCGGGCAACGTGAAGTTTGTGTGGTTGGCACTGTCCTTCATTCCTCTCGCGATATTTTCGTTCCTGGTGCGCCGAGGCGTCCATGCGTGGTGGATTTTGATTCCACTTGGCGTCGCCACATGGGGACTGTTCCACGCGTCAGGAATCCATGCGACTGTGTCGGGCGTCTTGCTCGGGTTTGCGGTTCCAGTCGTTGCCTTACCGCCTAGGCAGGTTCAAGTGAGCACGAACGAGGACGGTCGTCCAATCTACCAGGGCATGGCCGCATATTTTGCCAGCAAGTGGGGAATGTTCTCTACGGTAGTGGTGGTACCGATCTTCGCGTTCTTCTCTGCCGGCGTATACGTAGGCGGTGCGAGTGGATTCTCCGGTGCCCTAAGCAACCCGATTACCTTAGGTATCATTCTGGGCCTAGTGTTTGGGAAACCAATAGGCATTTTGCTCACTACTTTCCTGCTTAGCAGAATCCCCTCGATGAAGCTGGACCCAGAAATGCGCTGGCTAGACCTAACCGGCATGGGTTTCGTAGCTGGCGTTGGCTTCACCGTGGCCCTCTTAGTTGGGGAACTCTCATTTGGCACCGAGGGCGTAGAAGCAGCATTCGTGAAGATCGGTGTCCTTGGCGGATCCTTTATTGCCGCGATAGCTGGGGCGATCGTGCTGAGCGCCGCACGCAGGCGCCGCGCTCACGACATCGACCTCACCATTCCAGTGTCGGCCGGCCACCCGAATCGTTGAGCGGATGACCGGCACCAGTAGCACTAAGGTTCTACCCGGCCTAGTAGCACTGCTTAAGCTGGAAGACGGGTGCCTCCAACACCGTTGTTCCCCCAACCAAGTTCACAGCTGACACCATGGAGTCGGCGGGCCTAATCCAATCGGTTACAACTGGCTTTGGAATGCAGTTCTTTTTAGACAGCACTAGGCGTTGCGTGGGGTTGCCAGCCGGGACCGAAGCGGACAGAGCGTCCGGGAAGTTCATGCCTGTTGCCAGCCAAATTCCGGTAACCGCAGTGTCTGGACGTTGATCGCTCACGTAGCCATTCACGGCGTCATTCGTTGCGAACCGGTTAGGACCAGCAAGCCGATTGACCGTTTCGAACCGCCCAGCCTCACGCAGATTCGCTTCCAACTTGCCGTTCACTGCACCAGTGCCACCAACAAGCTGTATGTCTTTCGCGCCATGCTCGATCAGGAAACTCTGGACGACGGCAGATAGTTCTTGGGCCCGCTTGCCGTCAACCAGCACCACGGGCATTGTTAGTGCACCGCCTGCTGCTGATGCCGAGAGAGCATCGGGATATGCCCGCCCGGTCGCGACGAACACACCACCTAGTTCCTTATCGCCAAAGAACGTCGTCAGGATCTTCTCCGACGTCTCATACCTTGTTGCACCAGCGACTCGCTGCGGTTTCTCTCCGGTTGCAGACTTCAGGGAGGACACAACTTTATTCGAAACCGCGTTGCTTCCACCGATCACGTAGACCGCAGAGGGGCTAATAGCTGAGATGAGCCCGAGGGAACGTTTATCAATGCTGTTCTTAGACGTGAGCACCAGTGAACCGCCCAGCGCTCGCACTGCGGGAGCCACCGACAGCGCGTCAGCAAACCCGCTGCCCGTTGCGACAAACACCGGAGCGCCGAAGACCGGAGCTTCCTCGTTCACCGCGAGATTAGTGAGGTAGCGTGATGCTCCGGCAATCCTGTTGACAATAGGTTGGTTCGGCACTGTGGGCGCGGGCGGTACGGGCTGGCTGGAGAAGGCGACGTTGATCCGACCGGTGATACTCTCGGGTTCCAATACGACGCTCCGGGCTTCCTCAAATGCCGCTGCCCGGCTGAACCACTGCGAATGGGCACCTTCTATTCCGAGAGGAACGAACTCGAACTTCAACTCTCGTCCAGTCGGCAGGCCGGAAATGTTGAAGGAGCCGCCAAGTCGCACAGTTGTTTCACGAATCGGGGAAGAGGAATCAGACGCATCGTAGACCCGCACCTGAGCCGCAGATCCCTCCGCGCTCCTCAGGTCAGCACCAAGCGTGACTGTTCCTGTGGCTACCCCTCCCTGAACCATCGTTATGTTCTTCCGGAGCACGTACTGCCCTGTATTCACTGTCACGGAGCGCTTCATATCGCCGCCATACCAGGAAGGGACCAAATTGGGCACTTTTGCATTTAGGGCATCTGCAACTGGTTCCCACTCGTCATCACTCTGCGCTGCCGACACCGACTCCCAGACAGAATCACTCCGCGAATCGCCTAGTGAACCCTGCGCCGCATCGGGAACCGCCACGGGCTCATAATCACACTGTCCATTCGACGGACGGGCTTCAAGTGTGTATGTGCCTGGTGGCATCCCATTTACCTCATAGCGACCGGAGTTTCCAACACAGGCAAATCCCACCTGTTCGCCATCGGGATTCCGCGCGATGACCTCCACGTAGTACGGTCCATCAAAACTAAACGGCCGATCAAAGTCAGTTGGAACTTGGACATTGACGATGCCGGAGATCATCGCACCCATGGTCAAGAGGAAGTCGGCCTCGACAGTCTCCCCAGAGCCAACCGAAACCAAGTCTCCCTGGGACTGCGAGGACTCTCCGCCATACCACTGCGACGCGAGTCCACTGTCCCCGTCTCCCGGCGTGAACACGTGAAGCCTGTAGGAACCTGGCTGCAATCCGGTAAGTGAGTACTCACCATCCTCACCCACGTTCGTACAGTCGTCGGCATCGGGGGCCGCTGCTGTCTCACCAACGGGACACATCCTTAGGGCAGCCAGGTCCCCTTCCGCGCCCTCTACTGCTGACACTGTTCCTTTGATTGTTCCCGCCTTGGCAAGCAGGAAGTCTGCCGTTATCGGCGTGCTAGGAGCCACGTCTACCACTTTTGCGGAGTCGAAATCATCCTGTGCGTCATACCACTGGCTGGCCACGCCGCCATTAACAACAGCCAGCTTCAATCGCACCGGGCCCGGCGGAAGGCTGGAGATCTCGTAGCTGAGGTCATCCTTGACCCAAGTACTTGAAAGCAACTGCTGGTTGTCGCCGTACGCCTCCACTTCCATGTCCAGTTCATCAGCGTCGACACCCGTCGGTATCTGAACCGCACCGGAGACCTTGCCGCCAACAAGCAACTTGGCGTCTATGCCAGCCACTTCTTCGCCTTCAACCACATTCACTGCAACGGCTTCATCGAAACGTGTAGTTCCGGGAAACCAGAGGGGCATGATGTTGGAGTCCTGTGACCAAACTCGGTCCCCGAACTTGATCCGATACGACCCCGTTGGAAGCCCAACCATCAGGTACGAACCATCTGGACCAATCCCAGTCGAGGAGGTCACGGCACCGCCCTCATCAATCGCGAGAACCACAACCTCCTCGTACGATTGCCCCTTCGGAACACTTACCGTTCCCGAGACCATTCCGCCTGTCCTCAGATCCAATCCACCCAGCCTGCGTGTCTGCCCATTAAGCACAGTGATTACGGAGGCATCGGCCGGATCGCCAGCTGTCCGGTACCACTGCTCCAGAAGATGCGGGTCGTCAGGCCGGACCCTGAGCTTGTAGCTTCCGGCCGGGACATCCTGCAACTCGAATGCGTCATACCCCCATCGCTCGGACACAGAAACAGGCTTCAAAGTCAATGCGTCGACCAACGTCGCCCGGAAGTGTGGATCAAAATAGGGAGCGTCATCGGGGAAAGTCGGGGCGACCTGGATTGTCGCGCTCCAACCTCCGAACTCCGGTTCATCCGCCACTGCGGGAACGGTCGCCAAGGTTGTCAGCCCCAGCGTCATTGCTGCGGCCACCCCAATTGTCTTTAGCAGTTTTTGCGGACCATTACCGCGTGCTGGCTTCATTACCGCGCACTTGGTAGTTGTAATCACTGACAAATCACCATTTGCCTTCGTATGGTCGAACACATCGGCTCGTGTCCGAATCAAAGGCTAGGTTACGCCCGGGATCTGTACGCAACGCGGCAGAACATACAGGAATAGAAGATGGCAACCGTTCCGTAACCTGCGTGAGCCCCGATGCGGTTGCACACCGGGGCTCAGCACCGACTATTTACATTCGGTCAGCCCAAACACAGCACTTGACATTGCATTTGCTCCACCGACCAGTTTCACTGTCTTCACCGCCGAGGAAGGGGCAGTAATCAACTGTGAGACCACCGGGGCGGGGATGCAGTTCTTCCTCGACAGCACGAGACGTTGTGAGGGTTCGCCTGCCGGAACTGATGCTGACAGCGCATCGGGGAAGTTCATGCCTGTAGCCAGCCAAATGCCTGTGACTTGCTCGGCGGGCACCTCTGAGGAAACGTAGTCATTGACGGCCATGCCCGTTGCGAAGCGATTGGCTCCCGATAGGCGACCAACGTCGAACTTTCGAGCCGAAAGGTAGCGCTCAAGCGTTTGGTTCACCGCTCCAGTACCACCCACCAGTTGAAGGTTCCTGGTCTTGTCGCCCAGGAACTCAAGGGTCGACTGTTCAAGAGACACCGCCTTCTTCCCGTCAACGAGCAGCACGGGCATGTCCAGGGCTCCGCCCGCAGCGGATGCTGAAAGAGCGTCCGGGAAGGCTCGTCCGGTTGCCACAAATACTCCGCCTATGTCCCTTGCTGCAAAGAACTTCTTCAGGATCGCCTCCGAAGTTGCATACCTGGAAGCCCCTGAAACACGTTCAGGAGTGACGCCAGTAGTCGCCTTCAACTGCGAGACGACGTTCTTGGAGACCGCACCTTCGCCACCGATGACATAGATTGCTGACGGTTTCCTGACCTTCAGCAGGGCCAGGGAGTCAGCATCGACCTTGGTCTTGGCAGTCAGCATCAGCGACCCGTTCAGTGCGCGAACGGCAGGGGCCACGGAAAGCGCATCAGCGAAACTCGCCCCCGTGGCGACAAACAGTGGCGCACCCAACGACAGTGTCTGCCTATTGACCGCGAAGTTCGTCAGGTACCGCGATGATCCGGAAACCCTGGTCACCACCGGATCATTCCGGTCGGGAGAATTCCCGGGAGCCGAGAGAGTCGCACTTATACCGGTTCGCACCTTGTTTGCGGTCAGCTTCACTGGAGTCGCCTTCGCGAATGTCGGCTGCTTGCTGAACCATTGCCGCTTTGTGGTCATCCGATCAAGGGCGGAGAACTCAAACTTCAAGTCCCTGTCCGCCGGCAGCCCGGACAGGTGATACCACTCTCCCAGCGGCGCAAACCATTCACGAATGGGAGCCGAGGAATCAGCGGCATCGAACACTCGGACCAATGCGAAAGTGTCCAGACTGGAAACCAGATCAAAGGACACATCGGGCGCTAACCCCACACTGCCTGAAACAGCAGCTCCCTCGACCATCTTGATGTTCTTGCCCAGGGCGGCCTGCCCTGCCTTCACGGTTATCACTGTAGGTTTGGCTCCCCCAAACCATGCGGGAACCAGATTCATGACTGCCTGATTGGTTGGCATCGTCGAGCTAGCCGCTGCAAAACCCATGTTGAACGGTGGCGCGGCCTGGATCGTGTAGCTTCCCGCAGCCAGACCACCAATCACGTAGTTGCCGGTAAAGGGGTTGACCGGAGTCGCGGCCACCTGTCGATTCGTCGAGTCATACGCCGTGACATACACGTCCGCTTGACCCCGGAGATCCACGCTGTCAGGCACAGTCAGGGTGCCGGCGATCGTCGCCTCTTTCGCCATCGCCACGTTGACTATCGTCGCCTTTCCGGCGGAAACCCATACGGGATCGGCAAGGTTCTGGGTATCTTTGCCGGAGAACCACTGCTGGGCAAATCCGATGCTTCCCATGTATGAGGACCCAAATACAACCTGGTACTGGCCTGGTGATAGTCCCCTTACCTCATAGTTGCCCGCCGGGTCGCTGCCGGTGCATCGCATCTCTGCAGGAATGGGCAACTCGGATAACGTGTCCATTGGGGTTGCGCAAATCCGTACCTTCTCCAGCCCTCCGACCTTCGCTGGATCCGTAATCTTCCCGGTGATGGTACCGGTGGCTCCCAGCTTGAAGTCAGCTGTCAAGGTGCTCCCCAAACGTACATCTACCGGTGTTGCCCGGCCGAACGACAGCCCGTTGCTATACCACTGGCTGGCGGCACCACCCAGATCAGCCATCAGGAACAGCCGCACCGGCCCTGCCGGTAGACCCTGGATTTCATAGTGGCCCTGGTCGTCAGCGGATGCAGAGCGCAGCATCTGCCCGTCTGCGTCATACGCTTGAACCTCCACATAGCCATCGCTCAGGTCAACCCCGGTTGGCAACTCGACAGTGCCCGAGACGGAACCACCCTTGCTCAGTGCCACATCGACGTTTGAGACAACGCCTCCCGCAGTCACTGCAATGGGGGACGCAGCCTTCCAAGAAGAAGCGCCTCCGTACCAAACTGGCAGCAGATTGAGTGGCATTCGCGGAGTGACTCTCACCTTATAGCTGCCACTGGGAAGACCCGTGAGCTGGTATTTGCCATCCTGAGAGGTCGTTCCCCACGCAGACATCTTCCCGTCTGCCGCGTAGGCGATAACCTCGATTCTATCAACCGACATACCGCCCGGCGCGCTTACAGTCCCGACGATGGTGCCTGCCTTCTCAAAGTTGATTTCGGTCAAGGTAACGTTGTCACCAGCAGACACCGTGATCTCACTGGCGTCCGAGGGACTGGAGCCATGCGGGTACCACTGGTTCAGGATAGGGAGACCATCGGAGCCCAGGTGTATTTTGTAGGAGCCGGGCTTCAGCGCCAAGAACCCAAACGTGTCACTACCATCGTCGACCCAGTCCCATGCGACATGTTGCAGCGTCAACGAATCGTAGATGTCGACCCACACCGCACCTTCGGACCCTTCGATGCCCTCAGGCAGTGAGAACCTGCCCGTGATGGAAGCCCCTAGCGTCAACTGGGCGTTCACCCCCGTTCGGCTCTCACCGCCGGCCAGAGCTATGGGCTTGGCCCTGGAGAACGTTGGTTGGTCCTCCCACCACTCACCCAGGACACCCGTGGTGTCCTCGGCCTCAAACTGCACCCGATATGTGCCCGGCACAAGCTGATCAAGTAGGTACTCAGCATCCGACGTCACCGAAGTAGAACCACGAACCACACCGTCGGCGTCAAAGGCACTTACAGTGATGCAGTTGGATTCCTTCCCCGAATAGATCGGGCACTTCCGACCTTCCGCTAAGGTCACTTTGCCGGAGATCGACGCTGCCTTGATCATGGAAGCGTTGATTCCTGTCAAGTCCTGGTTCAGCGCAACTTTGACGATCGTTGCTCCGTCCCTACTGACGGAATCTGGGTACCAGGTGTCAGCTAAGCCCGTTCCGCTCATGGGCTCGAACAGCAACTGGTAATCACCGGGAAGGAGACCGTCAATCCTGTACCTGTAAACGCCGCCCTCCTTGGTGACGAACGCGCCCACCGAGGAGAAGTCGTCCGGATCACCCACCTCGAACGCAGAGACCCAAATATGGTCTTCCCCAACTTCAACGCCATCGGGTATTTTCACCTCGCCGGAAATTGAGGACCCCCGTATGAGGGCGGCATCGATCCCTTTGGTCAACTTGCCGATCTCAACGGACACTGATTGAGCCGTCTCAAAGCTATTGGCGGACTCATACCACTGGGACATGAGCCTAAGACCAGCCGGCTGGAAGAAAATCTTGTATTCGCCGGTTTCCAAACGATTGAGCGTGTACGTCAAAATGCCGTTGTCACTTACCACCTCGGTGCGGCTAGCGTCGCTACCCCAGGGATCAGCGGACCGGGCCGACACAAAGACCGCGCCATCGCTGATATCGACACCCGGGGGCAGAGTCACAGTTCCTGTAATTGACCCTCCGGCAACCATTTTGAAGTTGGCTGCAGAGAATACCTGTCCAGCGTCCACCGTTATTGTCTTCGCGGACTCGACGTCCGTGGTTCCCGAGTACCACTGACTCATCACATTCATCTCAAAGGCATCAATGTGCAGCCGGTATTCTCCTGCTGGCAATCGGTCTAGCACGTAGCGGCAGACGCCATTTTCTGACCTCACCACGGTGGCAGAGACGTAGTCCCACATATCCCGGCCCTCTGGAACCGCGAAAACCATCATGTCGGTATCGACATACTTAACGCCAGCAGGGACTGTAACAGTCCCGGAGATCGTGGCACCAATCGCAGGAGAGATGTTCATTCCAGTAAGCACCTGGCCATCGGACAGGGTGAACTCCTCTGCATCGCTGCTTTCGGGAGAGTCCTCGTACCATGTCTCCACCAAGTTGGCTTCGCGGGCAACCACTTTGATTGTGTACTGCCCCGCTTCCAGGTTCGGGAAGGAATACGACCCGTCGCTGCCCGGGTCCAGATAGAAGCTCCGGTAGGTCCGGAAGTCTTCGTAGAAGGGATCCCACTTGAGCAACACGACGCTGACGTCGTACGGTCCGAACTCCAGGGCCGCCGGTAACGTGATCTTGCCCGATACAGATCCGGTGCCGTTGGATGAGACCTCCGTCAGAGCTTGCAGCCTAGCCGCATCATCGTCGGACTGTGCGATTTCGGCACGCAGTTGCTCGACCGCCTTTTCGAATCTTTCCTGATCGCGCTTCTGGGCAGCCAGGTCAGGATCGGGCTTCTCGTCTACTCGGCTTCCGGCCGACGAGGACTGCTTCTGCACCTCAGGTCCGAAGACTACATCAATGCCCGGCACCAGAACACCGGGCTGTAAGTTCAGTTCAGTGGCAGTCCTAAAGTCGACTGCGTCCCTGTACCAGACCGGGGCGTAATCGAAGACCTTGGACGTGACGATCAATTTGTAGACCCCTGGCCGCAACCCTGTTAGTTCAAATGTGCCGTCAGAGCGCACATCAGTCTTGGCCACAAGTGGCACCGAGTCCTCGACTGCGAGATCCGCATCTTCTTCGGCCAGTTGACCAACGTTGACGATCCCGGAGAACTCGGCATTCTCCCGGGAACGGTTCGCGACTATTACCTCCCGGCTCTCCGCGCCCAGTGTTCGAGGAAGTTCCCGTGCACTGGCTAGCGCTACCTGGATGTCACCGTCTTCCAGTTTCACCGTGGACGGAACGGTGACAGTACCGACGATTGAAGATGGGGAGGAAAAGTCAGCTACAGGCTCAGGGAGCTCCTGATCAACAGCAACTGCGGGAGCCACAATCATAGACATTAGGCTCAGTGACAATGCAGTAACCGACCCTAATGCAGTTGTGATACGAATTTGACGCTTCTCGAAATAGGACTTTGGTCTCGAATTATCTGATGGAGTTTTCATGGGACGACCACCATTCGCGATGCGAGCATTCTAGGATAGCCAGCGGCATCCTGAACTGAGCATATTCCTGTCCGAATGTGTCACGCAGGAAAATAGCTCGAAAAAGTACGCGAAATTTGTGCCATGTCGATACGCAGTTGACGCTATCTGGGTCCGGCCGTCATTTGCATTCAGTGAGGTCGAATACTGTATTCGCTAGAGCACCGGCCCCACCAACCAGAGTCACTGTTGGCGCCACCGACGCCGGCTGCGTGAACCAGTCGGTCACTGCAGGAGTTGGAATGCAGGACTTCCTCGACAGGACCAATCTCTGTGAAGCATCACCTGCAGGGACCGACGCCGAAAGGGCGTCGGGGAAGTTCGTCCCCGTGGCTGCCCATATACCCGTCACTTCTGACTCAGGCCGCTGCACTGCGATGTAACGATTGATCTCAACATTGGTGGCAAATCGATTTGCTCCCGACAGGCGTCCAACAGCAAAGCCGTCCTCGCGAAGGCTCGTCGCAAGCACCTCACTTACGGCCCCGCTGCCACCGACCAGCTGAATGTTGGTTGTCTTGTCTCTCAGGAGGTCACTAACCGTCTGTGGCAGTTCCTTATCTTTCGCCCCATTCACCAACACCACGGGCATGTCCAGTGCACCGCCTGCAGCTGATGCTGAAAGCGCGTCAGGGAACGCGGTTCCTGTCGCCACGAAAGCTCCGTCAATAGCACGCTCCTCAAAGAACCGAGTCAGGATCTTCTGCGAAGTTTCATACCTTGTACTGCCAGCAACTCGTTCTGTCGGAACTTCTGTCCATTCCGTAAGCGTGGACGCAACCTTGTCTGAAACCGCTGAGCGCCCACCAATGATGAAGATCTCCGACGGTCTTTTCGACGCGATTAGCCAAAGAAGCTCGGGATCAGTCCGATCTTTGCCTGTCAGGACAAGCGACCCTTCCATGGCTCTGACGGCGGGTGCAGCAGACAGCGCATCGGCAAAACTGGATCCGGTTGCTACGAACACCGGTTTTCCAGCAGCCATCACTTCCTCGTTTACCGCCAGATTCGTCAGGTACCGCGAACCACCAGCGATGCGCGACACTAGTGGACTCCTGACTTCTGGAGGCGCCGCAACAAGCTCAAGAGTCGCGCTGAGATTGGGCGTAACGGTGTTTGCAGTCAAGACCACAGAATCTGCGTCCTCGAACGTCCTGGCACCGGAGAACCACTGCGATGCTGGGGCCCACGGCACGTCTGCCGGTGAATCCTCAACAGCGAATTCGAACTTCAGCGGCACCCCTGCCGGCAGCCCTGGCCACTGGAAAGACCTGCCAATTCGTACCGGCCACTCAGAAACGATCTTCGCGGGATCAGCCGCATCATAGGCACGAACGACAACCGCCGTATCCAAGGTGGGCTCACTTCCAGGCGCCATGCCCACGATGCCGGAAACTGCCGCACCCTGGACCATTGAAATATCAATCCCAGCGGCAGCTGAACCACCACCCAGATTGACGGGCAAGCCGCTGCCGCCTCCGTACCACGCGGGACTCAGATTCAGCAGTGCCGCGTTTGCAGGCGACGATTGGAAACCAAACGTGCCGCACCAGTATGGTTCCGTTACCGCCCTGACCGTATAGCTTCCGCCCGGAAGGCCCCCGACCCTGAAACGACCTTCCACGTCTACTGAAGCTTCTCCAACCACGTCACCGCGCACATCCACCACTTGCACGAGGACACCGTTTCCACCCAGCAGGTCCATCCCGTCGGGCACCGTGACCGTTCCCGAAATCGATGATCCCTTCTTCATGGTCACATTTGCCGTGGCGGTAGTTCCGGCGGATATACGCACATTGTTGGCATTCTGATGAGATGCCTGACCGGCGAACCACTGAGAAGCAAAGCCACTGTCTTCCCCATATTGCGATTCGAACAGCAGACGATAGTCACCCGGTTGCAAGTCCTTGATCAGGTATGTTCCATCGGACTTGACCTCAGAGCACTGCCGGTCGGGCGAGGCGGCATTGTCTGCAGAATACAGACACACTTGCAGCGCGGACACCGACCCCTGCACTCCACCAGCTGGAGTGACTACGCCTTTTACCGAGCCAGAAGACCCCAGCACAAAATCCGCTTTAGCCATTGATCGCCGCATGACACTAATCGGCGTAGCCGCCTCAAAGGTTGATTTCCCCTTGTACCACTGGCCTGCAGCCGCCACCGCGTACGACAGCACTTGAAGCCGTGTGGGTCCGGTCGGCAAGCCGACTAGTTCATACGTGAGGTTGCTCCTGACCGACGTTGAGCCCAGGTACTCTTGCCGGGGACCATACGCCGCAACATGAAGAGAGCCATCTCCAACCTTCGTACCGCTGGGCAATTTGACCTTGCCAGAGACGCTCCCGCCGGTAAGCATGCGGACATCCACGCGAGCGGTATCCTGCCCCTCTTCGACAATGACCAACCCCGCGTCCCCGAAACCCGTTGTTCCACCAAACCACGTGTCGAGAACATTGATATCGGAGCTGTTCTCGACCCGGACTCTATAGGTGTCCGCGGGAAGTGACTCGATCATGTATCTGCCATTGGCTGGCACAGAGTCTGAGTCGATCTCTTCGCCGAGTGAGTTGTAGACGACCGCCCTTAGACCCTTGGGAGATCGGCCCCCCGCAAGCGAGATATAACCGGAGATGCTTCCGCCCGACTTGAGCACTACCTGGTCCAGATCCTTGGTCTCCCCGGAAGCCGTCCTCAGTGTCACCGCGTCTAGAAGATCACCGGTTCCTGGATACCACTGGTGCAGAACTGGTGCCCCAAAGTAGGACACGAAATCTAGCTTGTACTCGCCCGGTTGCACACCCGTGATGGCGAAATGACCGGAGTCTAGGGGGATCTCTTGCACATAAATGGGCTCCAGCGTCAACGTATCAATGAGGCGAACTGCGAGTGTTCCATCGGATCCCCCATCAATGGCGGGAACGGTGAACGTCCCGCGGACCGTGGCCCCTTCAAATAACCACGCGTCGACACCAGTGCGAACATCTCCAGCCTTCAAGTTGATCTCAGTAGCACCCATGAAGGTATCGGACTCTGGCCACCATAGATCCACGGCATTGACTTGGTCGGCAGAGAACTGAATCTTGTACTTGCCCTCTGGGAGTTGGCGGAATTGATAACTGCCATCAGCTTTCGCTTGCACCCCAAACTCAAGGTCGCCATTTGCATGATAAAGATAGGCCCAGACACAAGGATTATCTGGATCGGGGCAGTCGACGCCGGTGGGGAGTGTCACAGTCCCCGAAATAGAAGCCGTCTCTGTCGTGTAGGGCGCACCGGCCGCCGCCGCACCTGGAGTGAACACCAGGGCGATACCCAACAGCAGAGCAAGTGTTCCCGCTCCAAAACGAAACCCGGCACAACCAGCCGATACATCAATTTCTGTTGACGTTCTCATGGCAACCACCCGTTCTCCTCGCGTGACTAGGAGACACTTAAAGACACCTTGAAATGATCGTAAAGGTTCCCCATGAGACACGCGAGAGGAATCCGATAAAGAATTCATCTCAACTATCACGCAATTCCGACGGCGCTATGAAACGAGCATTCAAGTCAGATCAGCGAACGCTTCGGCAACAGCGGGATGGGTGATCTTGCCATCATGGATGTTAAGTCCTTTTGCCAGCGCATTGTCATCTGCAACAGCCGCCTCCCAGCCTTTGTCTGCGAGTGCTATCACATATGGCAGCGTCGCATTTGTAAGTGCATAGGTGGATGTCTCAGGAACCGCTCCGGGCATGTTCGCCACACAGTAGAAAGTCGAGTTGTGGACCTGGAATATTGGGTCTTCATGTGTCGTAGGGCGAGTGCTCTCGAAACACCCACCCTGGTCCACCGCGATATCCACCAGGACCGAACCGGGCCGCATCCGTGCGACCATTTCATCGGTCACTAGCTTGGGCGCCTTCGCTCCTGGGATCAGGACGGAGCCGACCACCAAGTCCGCGTCCTCAATCGCATCGAAAATGTTCATGATGTTCGAAGTTCGAGTATGGACTCGACCATCCAGCAAATCCTCCAACTGTTTTAGTCGAGGCAGTGAGACATCAATAATCGTGACGTTTGATCCCATACCTAGCGCGACACGTGCCGCTTGCTCGCCAGCTACACCACCACCAATGACAACTGTCTTCGCACAGCGGGTGGCGGTCACGCCGCCCATCAGGATTCCTCGTCCGCCTTCCGGCTTCATTAGGAAATAGCTGCCAATCTGCGGGGCTAAGCGTCCAGCGACCTCCGACATGGGCGTCAACAACGGCAAGCTACGGTTGGGCAACTGCACTGTTTCGTAAGCAATTGCAGTTGTGCCGGAGTTCAAGACAGCCTGTGTGCACTCCCGGGACGCCGCCAAGTGCAGGTATGTGAATAGGACCTGTCCCGGCCGCATGAAGTGATATTCACTTGGGAGCGGCTCCTTAACTTTGAGTAACAGCTCGGCCTGGGTCCACACTTCCTCAGCCGTCCGTGCAATCTCAGCACCCGCTACGGCGAACTGCTCGTCCGTGATCGAAGACCCCAAACCGGCTCCAGCCTGGATCAAGACCCGGTGCCCTCGGGACACCAACTCGACCACCCCGTTTGGCGTCAATGCCACCCGGTACTCGCTGCTCTTTACTTCTGCTGGGATTCCGACAAGCACAGTTCCTCCTGTTGCGCGGTTTCAGCCATGCTAGCGCAGCTTCAGAATTATCAAGCCACCACTACTGACCACGAATCGCCCGATACTCTGCGTCGAGGATGCCCATTTGGACCTCCGCGTAGTACTCCCCTAACAGGAAGATGGCATCACGCCGAACACCCTCGTCAACAAAGCCCATCGAAGTGTACAGGTGAATGGCCCGGTCATTAAAAGACCAGACACGAAGCTCAACTTTGTGGGCCGCCAATTCGAAGAACAGCAGGCGCAGAGCGATTTCCATTGCTGCTCGCCCGTAACCCTGGTTCTGACAATCTGGTGCAATGACAATCGCAATGGACCAAGTGCGGGCCACAGCATTCGTTTGCCACGCTGCCGCATGTCCCACGCAGTAGCCCTCGGCGTCAGCGATGGTGTACCCAAAACCACCAGTGCCATCGTTTCTGCTCCAGTTCGAAAACATCTCTCGGGACAGCTGTGGTGGCCCCACGATCACAGTGCCCCGATTGCCAATCGCAATAACCGGATCGTTCCACCACTGAGCTAGAAGTTCCAGGTCCGCCTCCGTGGCAGGACGCAGGGAGACGTTGCCCTCTTGGAAGATACCCCGTGCCAAATCGCTGAGTTCAGTCATGATTTCTCCATCGAAACGTGCACTGCGGCTTTCAACTTCAGCTTAGGCGGCGAATGGCCCCTCCACCCACGTGACACGAAGACCGTCTTTTACCCCAAAACGAATCAGGTGATCACCCAGGACGTGCACCGCTAGATCGTGGCCATCATGAGAATCGGACTCCGCGACTATGACAAGCTTTCCGACAGCGTCACTGGACTTGGCGACCAACACATGGCCCACAGCGTAAGGTCGATCCGGCAACGCGAAGATGATGCGACTGCCATTTTCAATAAATTCGGTCTGACACTTTCGCGACAGATGTGATACCAGCTGCTTCGCGTACCGCTCGGGGCGGTCGGTCTCTACGATTGCATGACTAATCATGCCCCGAGCCTAAGATAAGGCTTACCTAAGCGTCGAGTGTGACGTATTGTGCGAGATGCTCACCCGTTAGCGACTTCCCATTGTCGCTGACAGTTCCGTCTGCAGATAGCGCGGCATCCACCAAGTCCCTGGGCGTTCCCTCGAATACCACTCGCCCGCCATCGTGACCGGCTCCCGGACCCAGATCAATGATCCAGTCGGCCCGAGCCATGACAGCCTGATGATGCTCTATCAAGATGACGGATTTGCCCTTCTCGATTATGCGTTCGAACAGAGCTAGCAGCCGCTCGATGTCGGCCAAGTGCAGTCCGGTCGTCGGTTCATCTAGAACATAGATGCCGCCCTTTTCTACCAGGTGCGTGGCAAGTTTGATCCGCTGGCGTTCGCCACCGGACAGCGTAGACAGTGGCTGACCCAACTTCAGGTATCCCAGGCCCACTTCGACCAGGTACCCCAGAGTCTTGGCAACCGCAGGGATCCTCGATTCCCCTTCACTGAAAAATACGTGAGCCTGCTTGACTGACATCGCATAAACCTCGCTGATGTCGCGGCCAGCATCCGGATTATCCGACGAACCGCCGAGCTTGTACTGAAGGACTGAAGATTCAAAGCGACGCCCCTCGCACACATCGCATGGGGAAGACACGGTCTCCATGAAACCCAACTCGGTGAAGATCACGCCCAACCCCTTGCAGACCGGACAAGCACCTTCGGAGTTCGCACTGAAAAGTGAGGGCTTCACCCCATTGGCCTTGGCGAATGCCTTGCGGATCCCATCCAGGATCCCCGTGTAGGTTGCGGGATTTGACCTGCGAGACCCTCGGATCGCACCCTGATCGATGCTGATGATTTGCTCCCCTTTCGAGACTGTTGCGCTTTCGACATTTGCGCTTTTGATCAGCGATCCATGGACAAGTGAGCTCTTCCCTGACCCTGCAACGCCAGTGACTACCGTCAGCACTCCCAGTGGGATGTCTACATCCACGTCCTGCAGGTTATGCAGATTAGCACCCCTAATCTCAATGAAGCCTGACGGCTTCCGATATTCCTTTTTCAGCGTCACTTTGTCATCTAGGTGGCGCCCAGTGACCGTGTCAGACTTACGCAGGTCCTCGACCGTACCTTCGAAGCAGATATCGCCACCGTTCACCCCGGCACCTGGTCCCATGTCGATTATGTGATCCGCGATTTGGATCATCTCCGGCTTGTGCTCCACGACAAGGACCGTGTTGCCCTTATCCCGCAACTGCAACAGCAGTCCGTTCATTCTCTGCATGTCGTGCGGGTGTAGACCGACGCTGGGTTCGTCAAAAACATACGTGACATCGGTGAGAGCGGAACCAAGGTGCCGGATCATCTTCGTACGTTGCGACTCGCCGCCTGACAGAGTCCCCGTAGGACGGTCCATTGACAAGTACCCCAGACCAATCTCAACAAACGAATCGAGGGCCTTTTGCAGGGCGTCAACAACTGGGGCGACCGATTCGTCAGAAATTCCTCTCACCCACTGAGCCAACTCCGACACCTGCATGGCACACACATCCGCAATGCTAAGGCCGTCGATCTTGGAGCTCCTTGCGTTGTCGTTCAGCCTCGTTCCATCACATTCCGGACACGCCGAGTACGTGACCGCCCTATCCACGAACGCCCGAATATGCGGCTGCATCGCGTCTGGATCCTTCGACAACATGGACTTCTGGATTTTGGGGACTAGGCCCTCATAGGTCAAGTTCATGTCGTTGAAACTGACCTTTGTGGGTTCCTTATAAAGAAAATCCTTGAGTTCCTGTTCCGTATAGTCCCGGATAGGCTTCTTCGGATCCAAGAATCCTGACTGTGCATAGGTCTTCACATACCAGCCGTCAACAACGTAGCCCGGAATGGTGATCGCACCTTCCTCAAGCGACTTGCTTTCGTCGTACAACTGAGTCAGGTCGATTGCCTTATGCTGGCCCGTTCCTTCGCACGCGGGACACATGCCACCGGTAACCTTGAAAGTCTTCTTCTCGCGCTTCCCATCCTGGGTCTTGAGAACACCGATGCCCTCCACACTGGGCACGTTGAAGGAGTATGCACGAGGACCGTCCAGCGGAGGCTGCGCCAGCCTGCTGAACAAGGTACGTAGCATGGCGTTCACATCGGTAGCAGTACCGACCGTCGAACGAGGGTTAGCTCCCATGGACTCCTGATCAACCGCGATCGCCGTGGTGATTCCTTCAAGGAGGTCCGCCTCCGGGCGTCCCGCCGAGGCCATGAACCCCTGGACGAATGCGGGGTAGGTTTCGTTGATCAGCCGCTGAGACTCCGCTGCTATGGTGCCGAAGACCAGGGAGCTCTTGCCCGAACCCGACACGCCAGTAACCGCTGTCAGCCTTCGCTTGGGAATATCGACGTTTATGTCACGCAGGTTGTTCTCACGGGCACCACGAACTTGGATAAATGCGTGGGAGTCAGCGGGATGTGCAGTCGTAGCCATCGGCCCTCGTCCTTCTCTAGATGCCTGGAACTACACACCCTAGGGGCAACCTCCCCACAGAATGATCGCGGGTGTGACCTGGGCGGCAGCGTATGTCCGACTGTAAGTAGCATGGGCGCTAGATGGAACAGCTGTCCGCAAATCCAACCGGAGTCAGGAAGATAGCGATGTGGGGATTCACAACCAGGCAGGTGCACGCCGCTCAGGAACCCGATCCAGTGACTGGTTCGCGTGCGCTTCCCATCTACCAGACCACGGCCTATGCGTTCGAGGATGCAGAACAAGCACATCAAGTCTTCTCTGGGCGCAAGGACGGTTTCACATACTCGCGGACCAACAACCCCACGCAGGCGGTCGTTGAGCAGAGGATCTCCAACCTAGAGGGCGGGATCGGCGGGTTGCTGGTCGCGTCGGGGCAGGCTGCGATTTTGTACACCGTGTTCACGCTGACTCACACTGGTGGTCACATCGTTGCGAGCCCATCGCTTTATGGAGGAACTCGGTCGCTGCTGGAAAATAACCTTGCAAAAAGAGGGATCACGACAACATTCGTCGAGGATCCTTCTGATCCAGAATCGTGGCGCGCTGCCTCACGACCTGAAACCACCATGTTCTTCGGGGAGTCAATCCCCAACCCGCGCGGAGACATTCTGGATGTTGAGGCGGTTGCAGCGGTTGCCCACGAATGCGGCGTTCCACTGGTCGTCGACAACACTGTGGCCACGCCGTACGTGCTGCGTCCGCTGGAGTGGGGTGCGGACATCGTGGTTCACTCAGTGTCGAAGTACCTGTCCGGACACGGGAACGTTCTGGCTGGTTGCATCGTTGACGGCGGTACCTTCAACTACGCATCCCATCCGAACAAGTATCCGGACTTCCTGGTTCCAGTTCCCGGTTTTGCGGGACTTGTCGTAGCACGAGACTATGGGCCGGAAGGATCCAAGGGTGTTGCGGGCGTGAACGAGTCATTCATCGTGAAGGCCCGCTTGGAGCAGGCACACGACGTGGGAGCAGCAATTGCACCGATCTCAGCATTCTTGGTCGCGCAAGGTCTGGAGACATTATCTCTACGGATGGATCGACACCTGGAGAATGCTGGGGTGGTTGCCCGGTGGCTGGCGCAGCACCCCCGGGTGAAGAGCGTCAACTATTCCTCGCTAGAGGAATCACCCTGGCGTGATCTGTCCCAGAAATACACGCCGAAAGGGCCAGGTGCAGTGCTGTCGTTCGAGGTAGACGGCGGTCTGGCTGCGGGCAAGGCATTTGTGTCTGCTCTCCAGTTGCACTCTATTGCAGCAAATATCGGAGACGTTCGGTCGCTGGCGGTGCATCCGGCGACAACGACTCACGCGCGGATTTCGCCGCAGGCTCAGGCTGCGAGCGGGGTGTTCCCCGGTTCGGTGCGTCTGTCGGTTGGGATCGAGGACATCGAAGACATCCTGGCGGACCTGAAGTTGGGGTTCGCCGCCGCTGAGGTAGCCCGCACGCACAAGTGAGGCTGTTGTAGGCAGAATTCGCCCTCAAAATGCGATTTTCTGCCTACAACGGCCACAGATGTGCCCTCTGGTGCTCCCGCCAACTCTCCGCCAACACGAATCCGACTATCCACAAGTCTCACTTCCTGGGGTTCTCCCCAATTCACCTCTGAACCACCGGGTGACTTTGGGCCAGATCGGCAGTGTCAACACCATGGAACCTACGTACGGAAGTGCTCCGTGGATCTCCTCTCTTGGCGGATCAGATCTCGGCGGATACGCAAAACAGCTCGTGTTGCTTGAGGACGCGGTGGTTGCGTCCAATCGCACCCGGCAGATCCGACCAAGTCGGAACAGAAAAGACGCACGTGTCAAGATCAGACGAGGTTTCTACCTACGCACCGATGCCATACCCGAGGGGCTAGCGCCTTGGGATGTCGCCAGACTGGTAACCATTGCGCGAGCGAGAGCAAAACGTATGTCGAACGGGCGCTCTATTGTGATGGTGGGTGAAGCATCCCTGATCGAAGCTGGCTTCGACACCTGGCTCACAGCACCTGACATCGAGTACGTATCTAGCACACAGCGGACGCGTGTCGGGTCCTCGCCTCCAGTCACGGTCCATGGCGTTACGGTACCGGCCGTCAAGGAACGCCAGATGCCAGGTTTTGACCACTTCGAGCATCAACAGGGAACGTCACGTTCAAGGCATCTCGTGAATCTTGCAGCCCACCTCGCTCGGTGGACGCACCCACTTCCAGCGGTCATAGGCATCAGCCAGATCCTGGACCGGCTGGCAGTTAGTCCGCTACCGGACAGTCCAGCGTGGCCCGACGACTTGATTCGAGACAAAATTGTCGCTGTCAGCACTGCCCGCAACAGGCGCCGGGCGCTTTTCGCACTTGATGCTGCACGCTCTGGCACAGAATCTATCGGTGAAAGCTACCTGCTGTGGCTACTCGCGTGTCTGCTTCCCGAAGAGTTCGCTCGTACCCTGACTACTCAGATCCCGATTGACGGCGGAAGAAAGCTCTTCCGGATTGATGTTGGTCTTCCTTACCAACAGGTTGCTTTCGAGTTCGACGGTGGCAGCAAACTCACAGGCGATCCAAGGGCAGGACGACTCTTCATTGATCGCCACCAAGCGCTTGAAAGAGCCGGTTGGAGACTAATCCGTCTGAGTTCATCCCTGCTCTCGAATCCAGAGCGTGCATACTCCGAACTCGCGCAAGACTGCCATAACAATGGGGTGCCAATCCGCCGGGGGCCAAGCAAACTTTGGGTTCCACTTCATCCATGTATGCGTGCCCACGCCAGGCGGTGGAGCTACTCCTAGTGCCCAAACAGAAGGACCTCTCATAGCGCCTAAGCAGAAGGACCTCTCAACTGCAGTCAAGATCTACGATCTAGCGCAAGTGAGACATTTGTAGGCAAAAATCCGCCCAGAACCGAGATTTATTGCCTACAACAGCTGCACTTGTGGAAGTTGGCGCCGGCAACTTCGTACCGTGAGACTGACGCGGTGCCACCGGCCGCAAGTCTCGAGAATTACCGGTAAGCGGATGCCAAGGATCACCAAAGTGACCTCTAGCGTCGTCCACGAAAGGGTAAACGAGGACCGGATGTTGAGTGTTACCTCGGTGGCATGCTCATGCAGGCCCCAAAGACCGGTCGTTGGAGACCTTCTGCGTTAATCGTGGCGGAGTTCGTCGCAGTACTCGGCGATTCGACCGATCGCGTCAACCAGGACGTCCGCCTCAGGCAGTGCGACCAACCGGAAGTGATCCGGGGCCGGCCAGTTGAACCCAGTACCGTGCCCGACCAGCAGCTTCTTGCGACGGAGCAGTTCAAGCGCCCACGTCTCGTCGTTGTCAATCGGGTACATCTCGGGATCGAGACGCGGGAACAGGTAGAGCGCGCCGCGAGCTGGTTCGCAGGTGATGCCGGGAATCTCATTGATCAACTGATGCGCAAGGGCCAACTGATCATAGAAGCGACCACCCGGCAGGATCAGATCGTTGATCGACTGGTATCCTCCCAGGCAGGTTTGGATCGCGTGCTGCGCGGGCACGTTCGGACACATCCGCATGTTGGCAAGAAGTTGGATTCCCTCCATTAGGCTCTCGGCCTCATTGAGGGGACCCGTGAACACCATCCAGCCAGCGCGATAACCGCAAGCACGGTAAGCCTTGGAGATCCCCGAGTACGTGATACACAAGACATCATCGCCTGTAAGCGTCGCGGCATAGATGTGTTCGCCTTTGTAAATGATCTTCTCGTAGATCTCATCGGCCAGGAGGATCAAGTCATTCTCACGGCACATGTCCACAATTGCCTGCAGGATCTCCCGCGAGTACACGGCCCCGGTTGGGTTGTTCGGATTTATGAGGACAATCGCCCGGGTCTTCGATGAGATCTTCGAGGCGATGTCGTCCAAATCTGGGTTCCAACCGTTGGTCTCATCGCAGATGTAATGCACCGGCACCCCACCCGACAAAGTGACCTGTGCAGTCCATAAGGGATAGTCGGGGGATGGAATCAATACCTCGTCACCAGGGTTGAGCATCGCCTGCAACGTCATGGAGATCAGCTCAGAAACGCCGTTGCCCAGCATCACCTGGTCCACTTCAACATCCAGCCCAGCCGTCTGATAGTGCTGTGCCACGGCTACACGAGCACTGTAGATCCCGCGCGCGTCACTGTATCCCTCGGAGTTCGGCATCTGCGCTATCACAGAACGCATGACCGGCTCCGGGGCGGTGAATCCAAACGGCGCGAGATTTCCAATGTTCAGCTTGAGGATGCGTTCACCGCGTTCCTCCATGCGCTGAGCCTCGACCATATTGGGTCCACGCACGTCGTAGTGCACATTGTTCAGTTTTTTGGCCTGCTGGTACTTGCTCATGGCGGCCTTTCTATAACCGGCCCACTGCCGATTTATCGCCGGGTGCTAGCAGCCAAATGCTAGCGTGCCGTCAATTATCGCCTGCGGTACGGTTCCCACACAAACGAATTCTCCCCAGCTGCCTAGTGGTTCCCACGTGATCCTCGCAACTGAAGCTGCCGTCTAGTTGCCCGATCAATTCGATGCTGAATCACTGGGGCCAACTGCTTGACCAAAGCCTCACGTGGCATTGAGGCCATAGGTTCTAGCTTCACGACATAGCGCATTGTCACAACACCAAACATCGTTGCGATCGCGAACTCGATCTCTTCTGCGAATTTATGACCGGCTCCTAGTGACCCAGTAACCTTGCTCAGTACCTCCGTACGGATGTACTCTCGGAATCTTTGGTTTGTCTCTGTATCAGTGACGAGTGCCCTCATCAGAACTCGCATTGTGTCTGCGGTGAGTTCGTCCTCGTACAGTTGGAGTGCGCGACGAGCCACTCGCTCCCCCGCTCCCTGGATGTCCCCTTTGAGAGCCTCGATGATCAAGGCAGACGGGTCCTGGGGCAGGTTGAAACACTCGCGGAACAGGGCCTGCTTGGATCCGAAGTAATAGGAGATCATGGCCGAGGTGCATCCAGCCTTCTCAGCAATCTGACTCAGGGCCACATCGTCGTATCCGCTGTCGATGAAGTCTCTTCGAGCAGCCACTTTGATCCGGTCACGAACTTCACCGCGTCGAGCACTGGGTCCTCGTACCGCAGCAGAATTTTTACGCTCACGTCCTCTCGGGACCTTCGGCCCGGCGGGAACAGGCTGGATTTTTCGTTGAGATTTAGCCACTTCTTCCTCGTCACTACCCATATGACAATTCTAATTTATACGTGCTAGAAATTACCGCTAAACCGAGTCTAACCTCGGAGGAAGCCAACGGCGAGGAGCGACGAAATAGCATGATGAAGAACGAAGAGGTCCTAAGCCTGGGTCTTGACGTTGGCTCAACGACTGTAAAAGCAGTCCTCATGGTCGGCACTCACGTCGTTTTTTCTGATTACCGTCGCCACAACGCCGACGTTCGCGCAACACTGATGGTTCTGCTCGCAGACATCAGGGATCGGTTCCCGCTCGCAAGAGTCGAGGCGGCAGTAACCGGATCGGGTGGCCTTTCCATTGCTGGAGCGATGAGTGTTCCCTTCGTGCAAGAAGTCATCGCGGGCACAGAGGCCACCCGACTTCTTCACCCAGACGTTGATGTCGTCATCGAACTGGGTGGCGAGGATGCCAAGATCACCTATCTGCATCCGACTCCCGAGCAGCGCATGAACGGAACGTGCGCAGGTGGGACGGGGGCATTCATCGATCAGATGGCTACTCTGTTGTACACCGATCCTGCGGGATTGGACTATCTGGCGTCGAAACACAAGCGCCTGTACCCCATTGCATCCAGGTGTGGGGTGTTCGCCAAGTCTGATATTCAGCCGCTACTCAATCAGGGGGCTGCGCACGAGGACCTTGCGGCCTCAATCTTCACTGCGGTCGCAACGCAGACGGTCGCCGGATTGGCCAACGGTCGCCCCATTCGCGGCACTGTAATGTTCCTTGGCGGCCCGCTGCACTTCCTACCTCAACTGCGCCAAGCGTATGAAACTCTACTGACGAAGGCCGACCACTTCGTCACGCCCACGAATGCCCAGTTGTATGTGGCGGTTGGGGCCGCTCTCCTTGCCGATGCGGAATCTAGCGAACCGTGGAGGATCGATGATCTGATCGATGCACTGGTCTCTGCAGAACCAACTGTCGATTCAGCACGGATGCGGCCTTTGTTCGCCAGCGGACGAGAACGCGATGAGTTTGAGGCTAGGCACGCGCTCGCTCACATACCTGAGGCACCGATTGACTCCACCCGAGGGCGCTGTTGGCTGGGAATCGATGCGGGCTCTACGACAATCAAGGCTGTTGTTCTAGATCAGGATGATCAAATCGTATTTTCTCACTACGCACCCAATGAAGGAGACCCGGTCGGAGCGGCAGTAGAGATCCTCAAGCAAGTGCGCCGGGAACTTCCTGCTGAAGCATCCATCGGGCGGTCATGTGCGACGGGCTACGGGGAAGCGCTGGTATCCGCGGCACTGCGCATGGACGAAGGTGTTGTTGAGACCATGGCGCACTTTCGCGCAGCTGACCACATGAATCCTGGCGTCACGTCGATCATTGACATCGGCGGCCAAGACATGAAGTACTTGCGGATTCGCGACCGGACAGTGGATTCGATCTCTGTCAACGAGGCATGTTCATCTGGCTGTGGTTCTTTCCTGCAGACCTTCGCGCAGACCATGGGAACCACCGTGGAAGACTTCGCTATCCAGGCAAAGCAATCGAAGTCACCGGTCGACTTGGGAACTCGGTGCACGGTGTTCATGAACTCCTCAGTGAAGCAGGCGCAAAAGGAGGGTGCCAGCGTCCGCGACATTTCCGCAGGACTGTGTTACTCAGTCGTCCGCAACGCCCTCTACAAGGTCATCAAGTTGAAAGATCCATCCGACCTGGGTCAGAAGGTTGTAGTTCAGGGCGGAACGTTCCTCAACGACGCGGTGCTACGGGCGTTCGAACTACTTACCGAACGCGAGGTCGTGCGCCCCAACGTCGCCGGTCTGATGGGAGCCTATGGCGCAGCACTGACCGCAAAGCAGCACGACGATGGATCAGACTCCACACTGGCGAAGCTGGAGGACCTTGCGGATTTCAGTGTGGAGACCACCAGCAAGACCTGCCGACTATGCCAAAACCACTGCCAAATGACGATCTCGACCTTCTCAAATGGGGAGCGCAACGTGTCTGGCAACCGCTGCGACCGAGGTGCGTCGCTGGAGCGAGTTCCCAAGAAATCTGAGCTCCCGAACATGTACGACTGGAAGTACAAGCGCATGTTCGGCTACCGCCGACTCACGGAGGCCAAGGCATTTCGGGGCGATATCGGGATTCCACGCGTCCTCAACCTGTATGAGAACTACCCGTTCTGGTTCACGTTCCTCACCAGGTTGGGCTTTCGAGTAATGGTCTCGGGGCGCTCTGACCATGCCCTGTTTGAACGTGGCATGGAATCTATCCCCTCCGAGAATGTCTGTTACCCGGCGAAACTAGTGCACGGTCATATCGAGTCCCTGATCGACAGGGGCATCAACACCATCTTCTATCCATGCGTCAGCTACGAGCAGTCCGACTTCGAAGGCGCAGACAACAGCTTCAATTGTCCCGTAGTCGCTACGTACCCAGAGGTCGTCAAGAACAACATCGAGTCGATCGGAGGAGACTCCGGCGTACAACTCATCTCCCCGTTCGTGAACCTGGGGAATCGGGATTATCTTCCCGGGCACCTGACCCGCGCTTTCGCGCAGTGGGATATCCCGGAGGCAGAAGTTCGAGCCGCCCTAGATGGCGCCTGGGAAGAGGATGCTGCCGCAAAACAGGAGATTCGCGATAAGGGCCGCGAGTACATGGAGTGGATGGACCGCCACGACGTTCGAGGAATTGTGTTGGCTGGACGTCCCTATCATCTGGACCCGGAGATCAATCACGGCATTCCTGAACTCATCAATGGACTAGGCATGGGTGTATTGACAGAGGACTCGGTGGCTGACGGACGCTTGGAGCGTCCTCTTCGTGTGCGCGATCAGTGGTCATACCATTCAAGGCTGTACGAGGCAGCTGCCCGAGTGGGAGATGAACCGCAGTTGCAGATGGTCCAGCTGAACTCTTTTGGATGTGGAGTCGATGCCATCACGGCGGACCAGGTACAGGAAATCCTTGAGGGCCGAGGTGATGTACACACAGTCCTCAAGATTGACGAAGTATCGAACTTGGGAGCAGCTCGCATTCGTCTGCGGTCACTCGAAGCCGCAGTCGCCGAACGTGAATCTACCGCCAAAGACATGGCATCGGAACACATTGACACCGGGGCCCTAGTCGACCCTGCATCTAGGGCCGGAATAGAGGAGCGAGAAGAAGAGAAAGCTGGACACATCATTCCTCGTGCCGCATATACCAAGGAGATGCGAGAACAGGGTTGGGAAATCCTGGCTCCGCAGATGGCACCCATCCAGTTCCGCCTCTTGCAGCCCGTGTTGCGACGTGCAGGGTACAACATGAGGATCCTCGAACACACCAACCGGGACTCGATGGAGACGGGCCTGCAGTACGTAAACAACGATGCTTGCTATCCGGCAATCGTCGTGATTGGGCAGCTGCTGCAAGAGTTCACTTCCGGTCGGTCGAATCCTGACCGAACCGCAGTCGTGATTACGCAGACCGGTGGAATGTGCAGGGCAACCAACTACGCGGCTCTGCTTCGCAAGGGTTTGAGGGATGCCGGGTTCGCCCAGGTCCCGGTGATAGCCGCGTCAGTCCAGGGAATCGAGGATAATCCCGGATTTGAAGTGACCACAGGCGCCGTTCACAAGGCGATCCAGGCAATCGTGCTGGGAGACATGCTTCAAGCGATGCTATTGCGTGTCCGCCCGTACGAGGCAGAAAAGGGGGCGGCAGGGCGGCTCTATGAACGGTGGAACCAGATTTGCACGGATTGGCTGACCAATGCAGGTCGCTCGGAAGATCTACGTGCGCTGGGGCGCGGACATTGGTCTTTCCGGAAACTCGTTGCGCGGTGTGTCCGCGAGTTCGAGGAGTTGCCGCTCCTGGACATTCCTCGCAAGCCTCAGGTGGGATTGGTCGGAGAGATTTTGGTGAAGTTCCATCCCGACGCCAATAACCACGCGGTGGAGGTGATTGAAGCAGAGGGCTGCGAAGCGGTTCTTCCCGGACTGATGCAGTTCTTTCACAACGCGGCGGCGTCGGGGCGCTGGGATAGGGAGAACCTGGGGGCATCACGGAAGAGTCAATGGGTGATGGCCGCTGCGCTCTGGGCAATGGAAAGGTACGAGGATCCCGTTCACTCAGCTTTCAAAAAGACGAACGGCAAGTTCGTTCCGCATCGAGGGATCCGGCAGATGGCATCGCGATCAACCGATATTGCCTCTATGGGCAACCAGGCGGGTGAGGGTTGGTATCTCACGGCCGAAATGGTCGACATGATCGAGCACGGATGCCCGAACATCATCTGTGCGCAACCGTTTGCATGTCTTCCGAACCACATAGTTGGCAAAGGTATGTTCCGGGCGCTGAGGAACCGCTATCCCGAAGCAAATATCGTGTCTGTCGACTTTGACCCCGGAGCGTCTGAAGTGAACCAGTTGAATCGCATCAAGTTGATGTTGTCGACTGCGCTGCAGAAGCAACCTGGAACTAGTCAACACCCAGGGGCGATGCCGCATGAACACTCCGAGATGGTCGGGGTGGCGCAAGACATTATCTGGAGCGATGACTTCCCGGCACCTGAGCGAAACAGGGTTACAAGCTTGGGGATGCCTACAGTTCGAAGCGGGGGCTAGCGGGCAGCCAGGCGCTGCAGATAACCATTAGGACGATTGCTCAGATCTTCGGCTCGCCCCTGCTCCATAAGCTCACCATTGTCGATCACGAGGACCGTGGCGCTGGACGGGATTCGGTCAACTTGGTGGGAGACTTCTAGAACTGTCATTTGAGGAAATATCTGGCTGATCCGGTTGCGGACACGGAGTGCAGTTTCCTCGTCCAACTGGGATGTAGCTTCATCCAGGATCAACAGTTCCGGCCCAGTTACCAATGCCCTTGCTATTGCAAGACGCTGTATCTGACCGCCCGACAGGTTCGCTCCATCCGTCGACACCTCCTGGTCGAGACCAGCGCCGAGCGCCCATTCGTCCAGATCGACGGCCCGTAGAGCTTGCCAGAGTTGCTGTTCAGACGCCTTGGGAGCTGACAGCCTCAAGTTGTCCGCGAGCGTCCCTCGCAGCAGGTAGGGGCGTTGCGCCACCAGAGACACGCGTTGTCGTAGTTCTGCAAGAGGAATATCGCGTATGTCGACACCATTGAGCTTTATGCTTCCACTGCCGGGATCCCAGCCGCGTGCAATGAGCGCTGCCAGAGTACTCTTGCCGGATCCAGATACCCCCGCTACAAAAGTCCATCCACCGCGAGAAATAGCCGCAGTTATATCCATTAGGGTGTCTGAACTCAGCGTCGCATCGGCCACCGTGCCGTGTCGGTCCGGGTACCGGAAAGAAACACCATTAATGGCAACCACCTCGTCGGAAACAACGCCACCATCGCGATTGGTCAATGTTCCTTCTACCACTGCTGGAGTTGCATCAACGGTTAGGCGAATGCGTTCGGTTGACTCAAGAGCGTCGTCCAAGCCGTCAACGAAATCGTCAACACCCCTCAATGAAGCCCAGAGTCCGATCCAGACTAGTGCCGAGATAATGGCAATAGTCGTGGCGGACTCAGAAGCGAGCATTCGCGTTCCGGAAATCGACGGGAGGACCACAAGAACCACAAGTGTCGACAACTCAATCGCCAAGAGCACTGCGGCCCGAACACCTGCGAGCACGCGGACTGGACGGAGGGCCCCGTCAACTTCTTCTTCGAGTACTGCGGCTTGAGCCAGCCGCCGCTCTCCAGCGTTGAACGCGATGACTTCCCTAAGACCTTGAACTGAATCTCCCAGGTGGACCGCGACTTTGGCGCGCGCACCTCCGGCCGCTTGGACCCACGGCCAGGACATCTTGCGTGCTGCGGCCGGTCCCATAATCATCAACACCGATGCAAGTGCCATGAGCATCGCGCTTGTTGAGCCAAGGACGATCCACGACCACGCCACAGTTATAGTCGGCACAACAACAGCGGCGATCGCGGGCGGCACCGTGTGCGCAAAGAACACCTCAATGCGGTCAATATCGCGCGTTGCCCTCTCACTGAGTTCGGCAGCTGCATTGCCCTTTGCCACCGCGGGAGCCTGTGGGACAAGCGCGTCATAGAACTCAGTTCTCATCCGTGTAAGCATGGTGAATGCAACCCAGTGTCCGGCAAAGTGCTCCAGGTACCTGAGTCCGGCCTTTAGGAGCGATAGCACCAGAATCCACCACAGCCAAGGCGACAACTGCGCGCTCAGAATTGCACGCCCTGAACAAACCAAAACCGCGATCAGCAGAAGTTGGTTGGCGATGCGAGCACACGTCGCAACCGCCCACATTAGCCGCACTCCGCGAGTGCGACGCAGCAGCCAGCCCGCGTTTGAGGACTGCAGAGCCGGAGAACTAGAACTGGATTGCGAAGTCGTCTCAACTGCCATGGTTCGCATCCCCCGATGTGTTGACCACGGTGCCATCTGATACCTGCAAAATCCGATCTGAGTACCGCACGGCTGCGCTGCGATGAGCGATCGTCAAGACCGCTCGCCCCTTGGAGGCCCGATCGATAGCGTCCAGTATGAGTTCTTCCCCAGCCAGATCTACCTGTGAAGTTGGTTCGTCAAGAATGAGGATCGGAGCATCACGCAGCAATGCACGCGCAATCGCGAGTCTTTGCCCTTGACCGCCCGACAATCCGGCTCCCTGGTCACCGATCACGGTCTCGAGTCCATCGGGAAGCGCGCGCACGTCGTCACCCAGGTTGGCTTGATCAAGGACGTCCCATAACTCAGACTCGCTGGCGTCCGGTTTGGCAATGCGCAGGTTTTCGCCAATTGACCCGTTGAACAGGAAGCTGCGTTGCTCAACGACAGCCACCGGTGCAGCCACGACTACACTGCCGAGCCGGGGACGCAGTTGGCCTTGAACAACTGCGCTCAACGTGGACTTGCCCGCGCCCGATGGCCCAACCAGTGTGACGCGTTCGTCCGTTCCAACAGTCAGTGACACGTCGGCAAGAATTGGTTCCGCTCCGGGCCATCCCACGGTCACATCGTCAAGTATGAGTGCGCCGCGAGATTCCTCGGATATTTCCTGCACTAACCCAGTTTGGTCCTCTAGCCGTGCCTCCTCAGCTTCGACCAGCAACCTGCTGAACTGCCGCTGGGCTGCTCGCCCACCAATACCGATATAGAAGAACTGGCCGATCAGGTCCACTGGCGCGACCAACATGACAGTCAGCAGGATGAGGATCAGCGTCTGTCCCAACGTAAGCACGTCATTTGCCCTGCCTTGGACTGCGAGGAAGGTGGCCAGCATGAGCGCCGCCAACGAGAACACCAAGTCCATCACCAGGAGCAATACTTGGTTTCCGGCTAGCAGCCGCATAATTTTGCGCCGGTGTTGCTCATTGATAGTCGCCAGGCGACGAGCGTAGGCGGTTCCCGCTCCTGCGTAGGAGAGGGACTCAAGCGCACGAATGCCCTCAAGGAAAGACTCTCGAAGCTCACCCTGGGAGGCTCTGAACCTAGCTCCGACTTTCTTGTTCATTCCTTGGAAAGCTCCAATCAAGATTGGTCCAACAACGATGATGAGAACCATCAATCCCGCGATCCTCCAGCCGACCGAAAATCCCATCACCAAAGCGACAACCAGCGGTGCACTAAGTGCAGCAACGCTCGACGTGAGGAAGCCGCCGCGGTAACGAGCCGCCCGCATCGCTCCGTTGGTAGCCAAGTCCAGCAACTGCCCTGCGCGCCCACGCACGCGCACGGATCCCAGATCGATCCACGCAAGTTGAGAATCCTCACGCAGTTTGCGTTCTGTAGATGCTTGAGTCTTCAGGGACTGACTTGTTCCTAGCCCTCCGCATACAGCGGCAAGAGCTATTGAAAGTACAGTCCATATCCACCACGAACCAGGAACACCTGATGAACCGAAATCCCCTGATACGCCGAAGTCAACGGCTCGACCAATCTGGACAACGACCAGTGCCCCTGCGAGTGTCCCAAGCCATCGAAGGGCTATCTGCGCGGCGCGAGTTGAACGAGGGACCACGCTCTTCACTGCGGGATGAAGCTTGGGTCTATGGGTCATCGCAACATTTCCTCGTATTTTCTGCCAGTGCTGGACTTCTGGGGGAAAGTTTCTGGGGGCACATCTACTCGGCATTGCCGAGCGAATCGGGAGCATAGATCGCCCGCGCAAGTCCATCGATAACATCGGGCATTCTGGTTCCGCTTGCAAACAATATCGAGTCATCCACATCTATGATTCGGCGGTTTTGACCTGCGGTTGTGAGTGCGACGGAGGGTTGAGCCTCTAGTAGCCCATCAACTCCACCAACACTCTCTAGGCCTTTCATCATCACAACGATGACATCGGGATCCATCGCTATCAGGGCTTCCTCAGTCATCGGCTTCTCGCCAACCCACCCGATCTCCTGTGCTGCATCAACGGCACCTACAGACTCAATGAGCGAGTCGATACCGCTGCCCTCACCGAACAGGTAAAACACTCCCGCGGTTCCACGAATGTAGAGGAATGCAACTCGAGGAAGGTTTCCCGGATCTGCGGGCAACAGTCCCTTGACCTCTCTCTCTTTTTCCAAGATCGCGGTGCTCATTGAGTCGATTAGCTCATCAGCATGATCGGAGATTCCCATCGCGTCGGCCACCTGCTGCGCTGCCGTTGCACTGGTCTGAGGATTGAATGCTCTCTGCACGGTGACCACCGGAATCCCGGCGTCACGCATCTGCAGAACAACATCTGTCGGGCCCACACTCCCATCGGTGATTATCAGACTTGGATTGAGTGCCAGGATGCCTTCGGCATCAATCGAGTGGCCGTCTTTGGTAACGACCGGGATGTGGTCTGAGCCGGGGAAGTTCGTGGAGATGTCTCGACCAACAATGTTGTCTGCCATTCCGTAGGCATAAACCAACTCACCGATGGAGCCGGTCAGTGAAAGAGGAATGATTCGCGAAACGTCGGTTACTTCGACGTCCTGACTTCCCGAGCTGTCCATGGAAGTCACGGTAACCGGCAGTTTTGGCTCGGGCTTCAGCTCCAATGGCGGAATGCTGGGACCACCGATGATCGCGGTCGTCGGACCTTGATAGGAAGTGGGATCGTCTACCGGGATAAGTTCACTCAATGGAGCTAGCTCGACCATGCCTGAACCATCCGATATGGAATGTCCCGCTGCCTTTTCGCAGGCCGACAGGCCAGCACCCAAAGAAACCACAGAAACCAAAGCAACCACACTGCACACCGGTCTTAACCGCATCCAGAACGTCTCCTAATCTCACTCCTAGCCAACTGAGACCGTGAACGGCGATTTGCATTGGTCGCAGGTCCTCGACATTCGGCGGCAAGTTAGCTTAGATAAGGCTAACCTAACTTTGATACAATTGGTCATGCACGTTCATGTGTTCAAGAACTCCGCTAGAACAGGCCACTACTCCCCTGATGATCCATCTCTCCCTGACGAGAAGCGCGACTGATCCCTCCCAAGGAACAACTCGGATGCGCCGACGGCAGGTTCTATTGTTCGGTGGTCTCGCCGCAGTGCTGGTGGTAGCGATCGTTCTTTCGGGAAGTACCGGACAACTCCAGATTCCCCCGCAGGAAGTCCTGGGCTCATTGCTTCATCGTGTAGGTATCGATTGGTTGCCTCTGCCCTCCCATCCCATGGGTGACCAAACCCTGTGGGCCGTCAGATTCCCGCGAGTAACGATGGCTGCGCTGGTAGGTGCCGGAATCTCTGTCGCGGGGCTCTTGATGCAAGCGATCTTCGGCAATCCGCTGGCGGAACCCGGAGTCATAGGCATCTCAGCCGGGGCCGCAGCCGGAGCGGGACTGGCGATTGTTTTTGGACTAACCCTGTTCGGCGAATGGACCATCGCAGTGTTCGCCTTCGCAGCGGGGCTCGGCGCGACCATGGTTGTCTACGCCATGAGTCGAGCGAACGGCCGAACTGAGGTTGTCACACTGGTTCTCACCGGCATTGCGGTCAACGCTATAGCAGGCGCCGGGATTGCTTTTTTGACATTCATTGGTGACACTCAATCGCGCGAACAGATCATCTTTTGGCAACTGGGGAGCTTCGCAGGAAGCCGCTGGACGCAAATCGCAATCGTGGCTCCGATCGTAGTAATCGGCTTGCTTGCCGCCTACCTTTCAGCGACCAAACTGAATCTCCTTTCACTCGGCGAACGTAACGCACGATTCTTGGGAGTGAACGTCGAGGCCCTAAGAATCTCCATGATCTTCGTGGTTGCCCTGCTCACCGGAGTCTCCGTTGCTTTCGCAGGGATCATCTCCTTTGTCGGACTGGTGGTACCGCATGCGATGCGCATGGTCCTCGGACCTGCTCACCGTCCACTGGTGACGGCATCGGCACTGGGTGGGGCAACACTGCTCACTCTGGCCGATCTGGCCGCGCGTACCCTGGTCCCCAATGCCGACATGCCCATCGGAATGCTGACAGCACTGGTAGGAGGGCCGTTCTTCTTCTGGCTGCTGCGAAGGACGCGGAAGAACAGCGGAGGATGGGGATAATGGTACTTCGTCAGATCGTCATGCCACGACCTGTTCCCAACGGAACGGTTGTCTGCACGGCAGAAAACCTCACTTTTGCTAGACGTGAGCGCACAATCCTCCACGATGTATCACTTGAGATACGTGCGGGCGAAGTGCTCGCAGTTGTTGGACCGAACGGTGCGGGAAAGTCCACCCTCTTAGGTCTGCTTTCGGGAGATCTGTCCCCCGAGGAAGGCAACGTGCAACTTTTTGGGCACCCGATCGACCAGTGGTCGCTGGGAGACCTATCCAGGCGTCGCAGCGTCCTGCTGCAAGACAACCCGCTGTTCTTCCCATTCACGGTCCAAGAGGTTGTCGAGATGGGCCGCGCCCCCTGGCATCGCACCGAAGCGGAGAATGAGGACGAGGAAGTAGTATCAGCGGCGATGCAGATCGCCGATGTCTCCCACCTGGGTGAACGCAAAGTTCCCACACTGTCGGGCGGCGAGCGGGCAAGGACTGCACTTGCGCGGGTGCTGGCCGGTCAAACCTCAGTTCTGCTGCTTGATGAGCCGACGGCGGCTCTGGACCTTGGGCATCAAGAAAAAGTTCTAGATCTGATGCGACAGCGAGCAGCCGAGGGCAACGCCGTGCTCGTGATCCTCCACGACCTCAATGCGGTAGCAAACTGTGCAGACAGGATCGCCTTGCTCAGTGACGGAACCCTGGCGGCATGTGGCACCGCGGAACAGGTCTTCACGTCGCAGACACTCAGTGATGTTTACAAGACTCCGGTGGAGGTCATCTACCACCCCGTGACTGGCCGAAGAATCATCCTGCCGGTTCGCGGCTGACAGCACCTTTCTTGCCGCCGACCAGCATGACCACGGTGACACCAATGACCACAAGTGCAACGAATCCAATTCCGATTGGAATCCAGGGGACGTCCCGCCCCTGATCCGGCTGGTTCTGTACCGGCCAGCCCCGACCTGCCGCCGAGCTCTGATCTGTTGGCAAGCCCCGATCTGCCGCCCCCCGGTCTGACGACCGACCGTCAGTCCCCGGACCAACCGAGCCGGAGGCCCCGACACCTTCACAACCATCTAGTTGAAGTACCAGGTCGATTGGGTCCAGTTCAGCATCTGCCTCATAGAACTCTGCGAATGCTTGGGATCCGGAGTTTGTCAACTTCGTTGGCAGCGCCAGAAGCTCCCATCGATCCGAGTCCGACACTGGACCACTCGCAATCGTGATTTCACCAAACCAGACCTGCTCGGAATCAACGACAACCTCACCTTGAACATCGGTGCTCCGCGCGTCCAGCAGCAGCGCCCCAGTCCCATCGCCTTCTAGCTCTATGGTCGGGTTCGACAAAGTTAGGTCCAGGATGCCGTCGTGCCCGGTGAATGAAATTGAACCCTTGAAGTTCACCGTTCCGGTTCCGGTAGACAGGTCAACCTGTCCTGTCGCCTCACTCCAGATGAAGACCGGGGTCTCATAGCTGGCACCGTCAGAGGTCTCCCAAGAGCCATTGGCGATCGTCCCACTGATATAGGATCGGAAACTCTCCTTGAGACCCCATGTCAGCGTCCCCTCCGTAACAGTGCAGGCGGCCGAAAGCTCGCCGCCGTTTGACACTGGCCACAACGCGGGCGCAGCGCTCGCCGCAAGCGGAATCGAGAACGCCGGGAGCGCCAACATGCTTACCACTGCAGCAGTTCCAACGCGACCGCGAACGGACAAAAATCGGCGACAGGTCAAGAGACTCTCCTTCGGTGAGTTGAAGTGCATTGAGGGGTAACGGTAGAGCTACCGCGTCAGGGTCTTGCGGTGGCGAACCGCGAGCAGCGTTGTACAGACCGCAATTGCCCCCAGTCCCACTGCGCCAGCCCACCACTGCCAAGTGATGGACGGACCGGACGGGAGACTTCCCGCAGCGAGCGGCGGAGTCGACAAATCCGGAGATCCCTCATCAGCGTCGTCCATTGGTTCGATTTCTGGGTCATCGGCCGTAAGGATGTCGATCTGGGCACCCGCTGACGAACTTCCCTGAATCGTTATTACGTGGGGGCCTGAGGAGTTCTTGGGAAGCATCCCTGACCATTCCACGACGCCGAGTTCGCTGGATTCGACCCTATCGTCGAGCACTATCGGTTCCCCGTATTCCTGGCCGTCACTACGCGCGGCATAGAGCAAGACCAGGATGTTTTCGTCGACTGCCTTGAAGCCGGTGGTTCGGATCTGGATGCGCCCTCCTTCACGAATGCGTCCGGGTGCGGTGAGCACCTCAAGTCCCGATGTCGAAGGTGGGGCTGGCGCCGGCTCATAGCCCGCTTTGTCGTCGGCTGCGTCTTCCGTTGCACCAAAACTCGCAGAGCTCGCCGACCCCACGGTGAACGTGAGCATGTCGAAGCCCATACCCTGGGTCGAAGCGATTCCTACCAGACCACCACCAACGGGAACATTGCTCCACGTGACATCGCCGCCTACGCCAACCGTCTTGGTGGCCGCAGCCAAATTCAGGGACACGATTGCCGGTCCGTAGTCCCCCGAGTAACCCGTGTTCAATGTGGCCGAGGAAGGACTGGTCACTGTTATGGAAGGATTAGCCATCTGAAACATCGTCAGTCCGTATCCGCGGAAAGTGACAACTCCGGAGAACTGGACGGTGCCGGTCTGTGTCTCGGCGTTCCAAGCATCTGATGGCGCTTGCGGGAACAGCCATCCGGGGCCAACGCCAATAGTCGAAATGGACCCGCCAGCGCAGTGCTGGGATGCAGTGGGACATCCAGGTCCAGATCTGCGTGTCGTGTACTGAGCGAAGAGATTGGACACACTCCACTGCATAGACCCGGCGGCTGGACTCTTGATGATTGGCCTAGGCTGAGGTTCCGGCTGGGGTTTGGGTTTTGGTTTCGGGGTAGAAGCTGGCGGCTTTATGACCTGATGTTTACTGGGTTTACCGATCGTAAACGTGATGCGATCCAGTTCTGTTCCGGCTGAGTAGAACGCCGCGTCGGAGCCCTGTCCCGTCCTATCCGTGAAGAACTGCTCTCCCGCCTTGGTCAACGTGGTTTTTGATCGGCTAAATCGAACTGCGCCGTCTTCCAGGGTCTGCTTGTTGCCGGACACTAGGTCGATCTCCGCCAGGGTTATTAGGTTGCCTTTCGGTCCAAACGGGACTCGAAGCTCGGCACGTTTGGAGTCGACGACCCTGACAACCGGATTTGCCAACGAGACATCCAGGCTGCCGGCGTGGCCGTAGAAGCGAACTTGGCCAGCGTACTGAACGTACCCCCTGGTTCCGTCCCAGTTGGTACCCGAGGACGCCTGCGGGAACGTAAATATCCCATTGTCGTTGGCCTGAGTAGCCCCCTTTGAGGCGCTTATGCGCCCGTGGGAGATCGGACCAATCACGTAGTTGCGGAAGCTCTGCCGTACGCCCCACTCCAGGCTCCCCTGCACTGAGGTGAGGACGCGACCATCGATTGAAATCGTCACGACGTTCGAACTCGATCTGGCCAGCCGGTGATCGTCAGGCAGGAAGTCCGCAACGAAACTGTGGTCCCCGATGGGCAATGCCGTGGTGGTCAGCGACACCTTGCCATCGACGGTGTGCTGTTCGCGGAAGAGGACGCCGTCTTTCATGATTCGCATCTGACCCGCGACATCGCGTGGCGCCTCAGACGGATCGGCTACCGTTGCTTTCGCGGTCAGAGTCACAGGTTCTCCCTGATACCCGGTCTCCGGGTCACCGATGAGGGTAACCTGCGTTGGCCGAGGCTCCGTGATTACCACTTCACCCATCGAGAAGGTAACGGGATCCATCTGAGTGCCCGGTATGTACGCTCCGTAACTCCCCCAGAGGGCTGCGCCCTCCGCAGTGAGTTGGGCGGATCGAGATGTTGCCGTACCATCCTCGTAATCCGCAGCGTCGAACACAAGATCAACCAGGGTGATGCGGGTGGGAGCAGGCATCGAGGGCCATTGGGCAAGGACGCTGACCTGGGTCATTACCATCGACAGTGTCGCCGTGGTCGGACTGCTGAACTCTATGCGGGGATCAGAGAACGTCTGGACCATTCCCCAACCGTCGTTGGGGTACCAGTCGCCGGGATGACCTTTCAGAGTCATGGTGCCCGAGTAGTCGATCCCACCAAAGTCGGCGGAACTGTTGTCTTGGGAGAGGTCGATCGTTCCACTGCCGTCGCCCCAGGTGGTTACAAAAAAGCCGTCTAGCTGTGCTGGTGGTTGCACGGTGATCTGGCCGGTAGCGCCCGGCCCTGGGGTACCTGGGCCTAAACCAACGTAGTTGCGCCACTGGTCGCGAACTCCCCACCTAAGTGAACCGCCACTGACTTCCATCTCACCCGAGGTGAACGGATCGCTTCCAGTGCCTTCTGTTCCACTAGCGAACGCAGGCAGCGACACCACGACTACTGAAAGCACAATGGCGACGACGGAAATGGCGCTCGCAACGATGCCGCGTTGCCTTTGTGGCCGAGTCGTGCATGTCCGAGAAGCCACTGGCTCAGGACGGGTGTACCGCGGTGACAATTGTTGTCCTCCGTATGACTTGTGGAAGCACCGAGTCGATGACTTTGAGAAGTGCCGGGTTGAAACTGACTGGTGGGTCGGGGCGTGACTTCTTGCTCACCGACCCACCGTCAGGTTGGGACTAGATGCGGGTCACCTTGCGTCGACTCGCAGCGATCAGGCCTGCGCCGCCCAGTAGCGCAATGATTGATGCGAAGAGTCCCGCTGCTATACCCTCGGCACCCGTCTTGCTCAACTGCTGGCCACCATCGTCATTGGCCTGCTTCGGGTCCGACTTCTGACCGTCGTCGGGGTTGTTGTTGCTGACGGGTATCAAGGCAGGAATGACCTCGAAACTTGCCTGGGCTGAACGATCGGATGCAACTCCACTGAACGCCACCGGGTAAACACCGAGTTCGAAGTTGGTGGGAACCGCCCACGTGAAGGAAACAGCACCAGATTCATCGGCCGGATACTCGCCAAGATCAGTCTGGTCACCAACGACGATATTGACTAGCTCGCCAGCGCGGAAGCCGCTTGCGGCGAACACAGCCTGCTTGCCGCGCTCAACTGAAGTGCCCTCTACCTCTCCATTGACAGTGCCCGCGACCGTCGATTCGAATTTCCAGTTCAAGAGCAATGGGCTGGCAGGCTTGTTCGCATCCGCGCCAGCTCCACTTTCGTAGTAGAACGACCGGATTGCAGACGGCACCTGAATCACGAATCCGTTGGACCAAGCGCCGGTTCGATTAGGCGACCAAGTTCCGGCGGCCGTGGTATTCGCATATGCGAAGTTCACTGCGGCATCCTCGAACTCATCGTTGTCGAAGTCGACAGCTGGCGCATCCCGGACCGTCAAGATTGTTAGGCGGCGAAGGACGTTGTTATTCAATTCCTTCTCGCCGGAGCGCACCCCGGCAACCCAGGCACCCGTTCCGTCAGCATTGATGAAGAGTTCCGGGTCAACGAGTTCTACCCACTGACCGTGCGTGGGGAAGAAGCTATGGTACGCCTCCACCCGCATCGTTCCGGTAAATGCAATGTGCGTGCATTCGTCACTAACAGTTGCTACCCCGCCACTGAGGACGAATGTTTCAGCATCCGCGCTGGTTACAACTTCGATATCGCCCTCGGCATGCTTCTGCCAGGCGAAACTGGAACCGCCGGGTACGTGGTTAGCGGAGTTCGAGTAAGCACTCCAATCCCACGACGCCTCCACGCCGGTCAGGACCTCTCCGCCCGTGGCAACGCAGAGTAGCGGCTGCTTAGTGTCAACAACTCCGTAGTTCGCCGTAACCGAGCCAACCGAAGAGTCAAATCCATTAGTGGAAGTAAAGACAGCACGAAGCGAGTGGCCTCCGGCACCTAGAGCTGACGTGGTCAGCTTGGCCACACCGCCTGCGTCAATGGCGACCGGTGGCCCAACAGTTCGTTCAGCACCTCCGTTTGGAGTCTCAAAGAACTGCACGGAGCCCTGCGGGGTCTTGGCTGGATCCTCGTCGGTAACCGTTGCCGTCAGAGTCACAGGGGCCCCCAAGGCAACGGGCTGATCGGGGCTGACTGTCAGCTGGGTAGCCGTGGTCGTCACACCGGAGTTCACGGTCACGGAAGCCGCGGTTTGAGACGTGGAGCTGCCAAAGGCGTGCGGGTCGGCCGGAGTGAACACCGCGGTGATACTGTGCGTGCCGACTGGAAACGCGGTGCTAGTCAAGGACGCGATTCCGATCCCCGCCTGCACCGGAACCGGCACTCCTAGGTTGCCGCCATTGCTGACGAACTGCACTGCACCTGCTGCGGCTGGCGTGACAGTTGCCGTCAAGGTCACTCCTCCGCCCACAATGACGTTGGAGGGCGATGCGGAGATAACCGTCGTCGTTGGAGTTGCTTCGGGCTCAGATTCCTGCTCGACCGCAAAGCTCACCGTTACCGGATCCATCTCGACGCCCGGTTGGTACGTCCCATAGGAGTCCCATACGGTCAGCGCACCTGCCGGTGTGAGCACGGCGGAAATGCTGGTGGCTTTTCCATCGGCAATATCCCCTTCACTGAACGTCAGATCAACGACATCGACCCGGGCTGCCGGATTCACATTGGGGAATGAGGGTGCCGCAGAAAACGAACTCACAGCAAATGAGACCTTCGCGGTTGTTGCTGACGTGAAAGTCAGCTTTGGCTCAGCCCAACGCTGCCACAGACCCCACTTTTGGCCCGAGGACTCCGGGTACTCATACGGATAGAACGATCCTGGATGACCCAGTATCAAGAGTGTTCCCTGGAAATCGATTACTCCGGTCCCCGCGTCAACGTTCACAGCACCGCCGCTGGCCTGCCAGGAGCCAACTCCAGAGGCGCTCGCAGTGGCACCGTCCTCGCCCAGCACCATTCCCGGTGCCCCAGGACCGGGCTGGCCGGAATCTACTCCTACATAGGCGCGCCAGGACTCGCGGATTCCCCATGACAACGTTCCGTCTTCAACCGTTGCATCATCGGCATTGGCCAAAGTCGGTGCCACCAGTGCACCACCGGCCGCCAGAATCAGAGAGGAAGCGGTGGCGAGCAGCCAACTCTTCTTGCGTTGCCTACTTGTTGTCATGCGAGAGTGCTCCTTGTTTGGCATCGTGTTCTTGTTGGGAACGCTTGTGTTGGAACTGCTTGTTATCGGGACTGCGACGCTGCCCGACCCGCATCTGCGAAGCAAAATGATGCTGCACCGCAGTCACGAGAAGGTTAGCTAAGGTTAGGCTTACCTAACAGCACTAAAGCTTCCCGAATCCGCTGCGCATCGCAAGCGGGTGTCCATACTTTGATTAGGTTAGCCTAACCTTTGTTATCAGGAGCTAGGTGCCGTATCCTCTTTGCATGACCATGACGACGATTGCCCGACCGGCCACCTCAGAACGTCTGCGATCTGCGACAATGCCTCAGCATCGCACCGCGGAGACCCGAGGATTCATCACCGCACTGATGTCTGGTGAGCTGACATTGCAGGACTATGTCCGCTATCTGGCGCAACTCGCGTACGTTTACGAGGCACTTGAGTCCAGGCCCGTTCAGTCCGGCCAGCCGGAGTTCATCTATGATCGCCGCCTGCACCGATTCGACGCGATGTGCGCAGACCTAGAAGCGCTTGGCGCTGGCGACTGGCGAACGACTCATCCCCCACTTCCGGAGACCACGGCATACGTGCAACGTATTCGTCGCCTCCCGCTGGACTCGTATGCGCGATATCTGGCACATCACTACACACGATACCTGGGCGACCTATCCGGAGGACAAGCCATCGCATCACTGGTGCAGCGTCACTATCGCGCAAGCGACGATCAGGTGACGTTCTACAGGTTCGAGCAACTCGGAAATCCAGTTCGGTACAAGCGCAGCTACCGCGCTGAGCTTGACGAACTCGAATTGAGTGAAGAGGAAACCTTCGATCTAGTAGACGAAGCTCAGAGAGCTTTCGAGTTGAACACTGCTCTATTTGATGCCCTGGGCTGACGGGGTCGGAACCCGATTTCATGCACTCGCGCAAGTGCTGCCCTCGTAGGTAGGGAATCGTGTTTTCTGGGCAAGTCTTCGCCTACATGAGCAGCAGATGCGGAAGAAGCTCACGGGCTAATCAGGCAGGGTCTCCATACTCGGAACAATGTGACCACTGGAGACGGCATGTACCGCCAACTTCAGCAAGCTGTCGTATCCGGTCTTGGCTAGTAACTCTGAGATTCTCCGCTTTGCGGTTCCTTCGCTAATCAGAAGCTCCTCGGCGATCTCCTTGCGCGACTTCGCCTCGCACGCCAAACGCAGGATCTGGACTTCCTCGCCACTCAGTTCGACTGCCCCGAACACATCATCGCCACGGCGGATCGGGAAGGTGGTGTACCCATCAAGCGTTGAGCGAAGTACCCCCAGAAGTTCCTTCGTTCCCACGTTCTTGTAAATGAAGCTATCGATTCCAGCATCCCTGGCCTGTCGAATGAAACTGACCTCAGGCAGGCCCGGCAGGATCGCCCCCATGTGGTGATAGTAGACGATGAAGACGAAGCGACTTGGGTGAATGGAAGTAAATGCCGACGTAAAGCGGTACTTCTCGATACTTGCGCAATGTGGGAAGTCCACTTGCCACGTCTGTTCCATACTTCTATCTTTAATTCACTATCCGATGAATTAGGGAGATCGGCATGGATCCAGCCATCCAGATCGACTCGTTGCGAGTGCAGCGTGGAAAGAATCTTGTTCTCGACAAACTGGACCTAGAAATCAGGCGCGGCGTAATCACGGGCCTCCTGGGTCCCAGCGGAAGTGGAAAGACGACATTGATGCGAGCGATCGTTGGAGTCCAGGTAGTCCAGTCAGGATCAATCACGATCCTCGGACACCCCGCAGGGGACGCCAAAGCTCGGCGTAGCACTGGATACGTAGCCCAGTCGCTCAGTATCTATCCGGATCTGACCGTCTTGGAGAATGTCCGATACTTTGCATCGCTTTACGGGTTGTCTGGGTCCTCAGCAAGAACAGCAATCATCGATGTCGGCTTGGCACCCCAAGCACACCAGCTTGTCGGGACACTCTCCGGAGGCCAGTTGAGCCGTGCCTCACTGGCGTGCGCGCTAGTGGCAGACCCAGGTGTTCTGGTACTCGATGAGCCAACGGTCGGACAAGATCCAGTCTTGCGCAATGAACTCTGGGCACAGTTCCACGAACTGGCAGCACAGGGCAGGACGCTCCTGGTGTCTAGTCACGTGATGGATGAAGCGGACCGATGCGACCATCTTGTGCTGATCAGGCAGGGTCAGATCATTGCCAACGACTCCCCCGCTGCCGTAAAAATTGCCGCCAGAACCGACGACATGGATGACGCTTTCTTGAATCTGATCCTTGCGAAAGAAGGTGCGTGATGTCGCTTCGTGGACTGCGCATAACAACCGGACGCGTCCTCAGGCAGCTGGCACACGACAGGAGGACGATCGCCCTTATCCTCGTCATGCCGCCGCTTCTGCTCACGCTGATCTACTTCATGTGGGAGGACCAACCGTTCTTCAACCATGTCGCTCTGATCATGCTTGGCGTGTTTCCATTCATCATCATGTTTCTGCTGACCAGCATCACTGTGCTCCGCGAACGCATGTCCGGCACACTGGAGAGACTGTTCACCACTCCACTTCGAAAACTCGATCTGCTGTTTGGATACGGCATTGCATTTGGTCTCGCTGCTGCCGTTGAGACATCAGTAGGTGTTGCCTTCGCCCACTGGGTGCTCGGGATGGAAGCGAACGGCAGCCTATGGCTGGTGATCCTGATTGCTTTCGCGAACGCCCTGCTGGGTGTCGCACTTGGATTGCTGTGTAGTGCTTATGCGAGGACCGAGTTTCAAGCCGTGCAATTCCTCCCCCTGATCGTGATTCCTCAGATCTTCCTGTGCGGCCTTTTCGTTCCACGTGATCAAATGGCAGGCTGGCTAGAGGTAATCAGCAACTTCATGCCCATGTCCTACTCAGTGCAGGCGCTGACTGAGGTTGGGGCGAACGTCGATCCAACTTCGACAATGTGGTCCAGTCTGGGCATTGTGTTCGCAGTAGTCGTGGCAGCTCTTGCTTTGGGGGCATTGACTTTGCGTAGGAGGACCGTGTGATTGGATCCCACTCCGGTTCTGAGGGAAAACCCGGCCGCCGAGGACGCCGTCCAGGACGCCCGGATACCAAGTCGGTAATTCTCGACGCTGCCCGCAAGGCTTTTGCCGCAGAGGGTTACGATGGAACTTCCATCCGTCAGATCGCTGAAGCCGCCCACGTAGACACCGCACTGGTTCACCACTATTTCGGCACCAAAGATGACCTTTTCAATGCAACCATTGACTTCCCGACCTCCCCTGCCGCGATCAAGCATGAAATTGCCGATGGCCCCATAGAGTCAATTGGTGCGCGGGTTGCGGAAACGTTCTTGCGTCGTTGGGATGACCCTGTCTCAGGGCCGGCTTTGGAAGCGCTTATGCGGAGGGCGCTCGCAAGTCGTCAGGTGAGCAAACTGGTTCGCGAGTTCTTTGCAGTGCAGATCGTCCGACAGATCGGACCAATCCTGGGCCAGGTGGTACCCGTCGACGAGATCCCCATACGCACATCGCTTACGCTAAGCCACCTGTTCGGGCTTGCAGTAGCCAGGAAACTGTTGAAGATCGAGCCGCTCGCGTCGATCCCCCACGATCAACTGGTAGCGACAATCGCTCCAGCGCTGCAAAGATACCTCACGGGTGCCCTGCCAAGCGGCAACTAGAACACCGGTCGAGTCCCCGATTTTCCTAACTGGGCCTTTCAATCCCCTACAGCGCTGCGCCAATGGCGCCGGCGTAGCGGCCATGAATGGCCATTTTGACTTCGGGCTTGCGAGCCAGTCCCGAACCTCCCATTTATGCCCTCGTCCAGCTCCGCCAGCCATGGAGCAAGACCGTGCCCCATACCTCTACCTATGACCACAACTTTCGCGGCCGTCAGCCCCACGGCAATCGATAGTCCATGAGTCAGCACACCAACCGTCTGCCTGATCGACAGCGCCGAGTGGAAGCTCGGACCAGTCATCGGGGACACGACTATGGTTGATATACCAAATCATCGGATCGGAGCTACCTGTTGAACCGCCCGCGTATCGGCATCATCCTCGTCGCCATCGCCACGGCTTCGGGTCTCGTCTCGTGCGCAGGAGCGATGGAGGATCCGCCATCACCAAACAACACCCCAAGGAGCGGCATGTCTACACAATATCGACTCGACGAACAGCTGCGCGAGGCCGCATGGGCAGACGACGTGCCCCAGGCCCGCAAACTCATCGGACTGGGGGCGGATGTCAACGCCAAGGATTCCACTGAGCAATCCACCTACTTGATCGCCACCAGTGAGGGTCACCTTGAGTTGCTCCGGCTAGTTTTGGAGAACGGTGCACTGATCAATGACAAGGACAGCTGGAACGGCACCGGGCTGATTCGCGCTGCCGAACGTGGTCACTACCTCGTCGTAGGCGAGTTGCTCCAATCGGGAATCGACCGTGACCACGTGAACCGGATCGGGTACCAGGCAATTCACGAGGCGGTATGGTTCGGCCGCAACGACGACAACTATGCCGCGACCCTGCGTGTCCTGATCGCAGGCGGCGTTGAACTCGACCGGCCATCAGGAACCGAACGGGCCACCCCTCTCCAGATGGCCGACAAACGCGGTCATAACCAGCTGAAGCAAGTACTGGAGCACGCAACCTATGCGGGCGAGACCACTCAGCCAGACGCTGCCCTCCTCGCCGCAGCCGCGGATGGAGACGCCGATGCCGCAGCGCTCGCGTTGCGCGCCGGAGCGGACCTGGAAGCGCGCGACGAACGGGGACGCACCGCCTTGTTGCTCGCCTCCGCGGGGGATCACGTTGCCACGGCACGTCTCCTCGTCGCGATGGGCGCATCGCCCGACGCGATGGACGATCAGCACGACACTCCGTGGCTCGTCACCGGCGTGACCGGTAGCGTCGAGATGCTGGAGACGCTGCTCCCCGCTAACCCTGACATGACCATCCGCAACCGGTTCGGTGGCATCTCCGTGATCCCCGCCAGCGAGCGGGGCCATGTCGACTATGTGCGACGCGTCGTCGAGACCGAGATCAACGTCAATCACATCAACGACCTGGGATGGACCGCACTGCTGGAGGCCGTCATCCTCGGTGACGGAGGCCCGGACCATCAGGAAATCGTTCAGATCCTGCTTGAGGCGGGTGCCAATCCGTCGATCGCGGACAAGAACGACGTCACCGCGCTGCAGCATGCACGCCGCAGCGGTTACACCAAGATCGCCGAATTGCTCGACGCCTACAACCGCTGAACCTAGACACCAAAATAGCCCTCAGAACTGAAAACCCCGGCCCCTGAAGAACCCGGCCCCTGACGCTGTCACTGCGCTGTCACCTGGCCGGTGGAAGGATTGAGTGGGCATATCGGACGGCGGAGGAGGTGTGATGGCGGACGACGGTGTGCGGGTGCTTGTGGTCGAGGATGATCTGAGTCTGGCTGAGTCTCTGCGCCGTGGTCTGGTCGGTGACGGGTTCCTGGTGGAGGTCGTTCACGATGGCGCGAGTGCGCTGAGCTTTCTGGAGCGAAGCACCTATGAAGTGGTGATCCTTGACCGTGATCTTCCGATCCTGCATGGCGACATCGTCGCGCGCACGCTGCGCGACTCCGGCAGTCCAGTGCGAATACTGATGTTGACCGCGGCAGCCGCCACCACGGATCGGATCACCGGACTCGACTTGGGTGCCGATGACTACCTGCCAAAACCATTCGACTACGAGGAGTTGCTGGCCCGCCTGCGGGCAATGGAGCGGCGCCTTCGGGTGCATCGCGGGTTTGAGCTTCATGATCTTCGAATCGACGTGGTCTCGCACCAGACCTGGTGTGCGGAGCGGCCTGTGCATCTGCGGCCGAAAGAGTTTGCGGTGTTGACGGAGTTGCTGCGGGCACAGGGCGGCGTGGTGAGCCCGTCGGCGCTGTACGACAGCGTGTGGAGCGACGCGGACGACACAGATGAAGCGGTTGTGAAGACCGTCGTCCACTCGCTGCGCAAGAAGATTGGGTTTGGCCGGATCGATACGGTCCATGGCCTCGGATACCGGGTCGTCGGGCAGTGAGCGGCGTGCAGCGACCGCGATGGGGGTTTAGGACCCGGCTCCTCGCGGTCGTGTCTGCGGTGCTTGTCCTCGGTGGTTTGCTGTTGTTGTTTGCGCAGTATTTCGTGTTGTCATATCTGCTTTCACAGAGCATCACGACCCTTGATGGGAATGTGGTGGAAGTCAGCGGTGATCCGGATTCCCTTCCTTCGGGGTCGCCGTTCGATGTCAGCGAACTGCGACGCGGACCAGGTTGGACGCACTCCGATCCCTTCGTCTCCTCGGTATTGGCGGACGTGCAGTTGTGGTCGGGCCTGTTCTTGTTCGCCTTCGTGGCGATCGCTCTGGTGTGTGTCTGGTTCGTCTCACGGCGGGTCTTGCATCGCATTGATGAGGTCACGGAGGCGACGAACGAGATCACCGACCGTAATCTGTCGATGCGGCTCGGGATGGATGGCCCTGCGGATGAGATCACCCGGCTGGGGAGCGCCATTGACGGGATGATCGACCGGCTGGAGTCCGCCTTCCAACGGCAAGAGGCGTTCATCGCGAACGCCTCCCATGAGTTCCGCACGCCTTTGTCGTCCGTGCGCACCGCGCTCCAAGTAGCTATCCGCCAGAAGCGGGTTCCCGAAGAACTCATGCCCGAGATCGAGGACGTGCTGAGCGCGAATCGGCGGATGGAGGCGCTTGTCTCCGCCCTCCTGATCATCGCTCAGGGACGGGCCGGGGCCGATCTGCCGCAGGCCGACGTTGATCTTGGTCGCCTCATCGATGATGCATTGGCCGAAACCGAACAGACCGCATCCGCGCGCGGGCTGACCGTCATTCGCCAACCTCAGGCTGGTACCGCATCCGTCATAGGGAGCGAGCCACTACTGCGCTCTTTGGTGAGGAACCTCGTCTCGAACGCCATCGTGCACAACGTGGAGCACGGCACGGTTTGGGCAACAGTCTCCCCGTCCTCAGAAGAGGTCACCGTGACGGTCGAGAACACCGGTCCCAAACTCAGTCCTGAGTTCGCGGCTCGCCTGACCGAGCCGTTCCAGCGCGGTGACCGGTCTCGGCTGCGCAACGACGACGGAAGCGAGGCAGGGACAGGTCTCGGGCTCGCACTGGTCGAGAGTATCGCCATGTTCCACGACGCCACCCTGGACATCGCCCCCGTCGAGGACGGCGGGCTGAAGGTCCAGGTGTCCTTGCCGCGGACCCACCGCAGAAGTTGAGGACCGCTCGGGTCGTCTCCTCCCGGGTGACAGGCTCGTGACACCACGCATCACCGAGACGTGATGCGCCCCGGGATTTGCTTCTCCTGTACCCACTTTCGGAAACAGGAGAGACACTACAGATGCGTCAGGAGCAAGCGGTTTCGCCGCAACCAAGGCAGGAGAGAGTCGGCTCGCGCGGGATTACGACGGTCGTGCTGCTGTGTGTCGCGTCTGCGGCCATCGCCTTGGCAGTGGCGGCGTTCGCGTTGTACCGCCCGGTGCCTCCCACTTTGGAGACCGCTCCGATACCGACTGCCTCGCCCTTGGTGGCTGAGGAAACGGTTGACTCGCGTTCGGTTGAACTGAGCGTCGAACTCGGTGATGAGGCAGCTCTTGTCACGCCTGCCGATGGGAGGATCACGGCGACATCGTGCAGCGTTGGCGAGACGATCAAGTCGGGAACGAGCGTGATCACCCTTGACCGGGTGCCGCTGGTGAATCTGCACACCAGCACCCCGGTATGGCGCGATCTCGATTTCGGAGACAAGGGCGCGGATGTCGAGGCGCTACAAGCGGAACTTGCGCGGCTTGGATACTCGGTGTCGGTCAGCAAACGGTTCGATTGGCAGACCTGGGTCGCATGGGACGTCCTCGTGGAGAAGCTTGGCGGAGACACCGATTACGGAACGTTCTCGGTCGAACAAGTGGTCTGGCTATCTGAGAAGTCCGTCACAGCTGCTACCTGCCCGGTCCGGCTCGGAGCCACAGTCCAGGCTGGCGCAAGCCTCGTTGGTCTCCCGACCCCACTGCTGTCGGCGGCGGTCAAGGACTACCCGACTGATCTTGTGCCGGGTGAACGCACCCTCACCGTCAACGACGTCCCAATCGCGCTCGACCAGGACGGGAACGTCACGGCCGACGGGCTGACGGCGCTCGCAGACACGGCGAGCTTCCGGAGGTTCCTGCAGGGCCCAGACGATGCGATCCTCAGTGCTGATCTCGTGCTGGTCGAGCCTCTGACCGTGTACCCAGTGCCACCAGCAGCGGTAGCACTCGGGGCGAACGGCAGCGGATGCGTGGCTTTGGCGCATGGTAATCCGGCTCCTGTGACGGTGGTGAGCTCGCGGCTGGGCCGCAGCTACATCGCCTTCCTCGACGGCGTACCCGCCTCCGATGAGGTGCTGCTGCAACCGGATCGGGGCCTGACATGCTCGTAACAGTCAGTGAACTCGGACATCGTTTCGAGGGCCAGCCCTTCCTCTTCGAGGAGGTGAACGCTGAGCTTCACCCCGGTCGGGTCTACGCCCTGACGGGACCGAGCGGCTCGGGTAAATCCACGCTGCTGGGCATCCTTGCGGGATGGATCACCCCGACACGCGGCGATGTGCAGCGCGACGGCATCGACAAGACCGGCTGGATATTCCAGAACCCCCACGGCGTCGCCCGGCGCACCGCACTCGACCACGTGACGCTACCTCTGATCGCTCGGGGCGCCGCCCGGGCAGAGGCGGATCGTGACGGCTACCTGTTCCTGGAGCGTTTCGCCCTGGCCCACGCTGCTCAGCGCCCCTTCCGGGCGTTGTCGGGTGGCGAAGCGCAACGGCTGATGCTCGCCCGCGGTATCGCTGCGGCACCCGATCTACTGCTCGTCGATGAGCCAACCGCGCAGCTCGATCAGCGCACCTCCGCCACCGTCAGCGAAGCCCTATCCAAGATCGCCACGGCCGGAACCATCATCGTGGTCGCAACCCACGATGCCCGGACGCGGGACGCGTGCACCGACGTCATTGACCTTGGGACCGCAGCATGACCGCCCAGCACGGCCAGCGAATGCGAGCCACCGAGATCAGACGCGAAGCAGCCCGCAACCTCGCCACCGGGACCAGTCACGCACTCCTGCTGGTGGTCACCACCGCAGTCCTCGTCTGCGGACTGTCCATCCTCGAACTGGGGACGATCTCGGGGCTGGTCACGACCGCGCAACAGTTTCAGCAGAGAGGCGGTTCGATCTCGATCCTCACCGCCGAGGGTAGTGTCAACGGGCGCGTCTGCGACCTGCTCGCCAACCAGCCAGGGGTCCGTGCAGCGGGGGCTATCTCCACATCAGAGACACCACTCAGGCTGGCCGCCATCCCTCAGAACCCGCTGACCCACTTCACGGCCAGCCCAGGATTCGCCACTTTGCTCCCCGCCGCGACCGGACAACAAGAGCCCGGGCTGCTGCTGCCCGAAGCGGTCGCTCGCGATCTTGGGCTGCACATCGGAGACGCCCTACCCACCGCATCAGGGCCAACCGTCCTCGGCGGCACCTACGACTACCCCGACGACGGCCGGCCGCCCGGAATGGGCTACGCCGCAGTATCACCCACGAACGCCGACCACATATTCGACGCGTGCTGGATCGACGCGTATCCGGTCAGTCAGGAGACAATCGACCTTCTCTACACCACCGTGATCGCAGACTCCCCGCTCTCTGACTCCAGCCCGAAGCTCAGCCAACACAACACCAGCATGGGTAAGGCGACCGAACCCGCCGAGGCCTACAACACTCGCACGAGCGCGTGGTACCCCATGGTCGGATTCGTACTCGGCGCGGTCATCGGAGCCGGAGCAATATGGCTACGCCGTCTTGAGATCGCCTCCGCCCTTCACAGCGGGATACGCAAGACCGACCAACTGGCGATGTTCACTCTCGAACTCGGCACCTGGGCCAGCATCGCGGCCCTTATCGCAGCATCGGTGATACTCATCGGCGCGCGCCACTTTGCCTATGCCGATCACCCAATAGTGATCCTCACGACCGCACTGATCCCCGCCATGACATGCGCTGGAACCCTCCTCGGAGGACTTACGGCCGCCATGTCAGTGCGCGAACGACGGCTGTTCGCGTACTTCAAAGGCAGGTGACGTGCCTCCGCCCGTGCGACGCCAGCAAGGCACCGCACAGAACAAGGACTCCCACAAGAAATGGAAAGGACGCAAACGTCATGTCTCTCACTACAAGGAAGAACAGACTCAGTCGCTACATCGGAGGTTCGCTGCTCGCCGCGACGCTAGCTCTCACCTTCACAGGATGCAGCTCTGCCCCTGAGCTGGACACCCCCGCCCCACCAACCCAGACGGAACAGTCAGGCCAGTCGGACGCGTTGACACAGCTCATCGAGGACGGACTCGCCCAGGCGGAGTCCGACTTCCAGGTAGACGTGCTCACCAAGGCAAAGGAGACCGGGCAAATCTCCGAGGCCGACTGGAAGGAAGCCAACAACCGCTTCAAGGAATGCATGGCCGATCTCGGACGAGACGTGGAGATCGTCTACGAAGGAAGCCGCGCGCTGGTCATGGAGGAAGCCGACACCCTCAACAAGGACGACATGCAGGGTACCTCCGCCGACCGGAATCAAGACACCATCCAGTGCCAGAAGAAGACAAACGGATTCATCAACGAAATCTACGAGTACATCAACGGCAACAGTGCTGGTAGCGCCGACGACGTTCAGCGCGCGGTCCTGACCTGTCTCATCGAACGCGAACTCGTACCCGCTGACACCACCTACGAACAGTTCGTAACCGACCTCGAACAGAACGAGGGCAAGCAGTACAGCCCCAGCGGAGGAGACAATGAGGACGAGATCACCGCCTGCTGGATCGAGAACACCTAACAGGTGGTCACATGATCCTGTCGAATCGGCGAGTGCAATCTACAAGCAGCCCTCGCGGTGAGCGGATGCCGCACCGGCCTCGCACGACGCGGATGGCCTCGTCGCGGATTGCCCAACCTGCCAACGGCACCCTCTGTATAGAAGCGCCAATCCAGGTAAGGAAGGTTGCACATCGGCTCCATATTCGGCTCTGCCTGGGGGCTAGGCCCGCCAAGAAGACGGCTGGTAGGCCTATCGCTCACTGCATCATGTCTGCCTAGGGTCGAAGGTATGACACTCACCTCGCCGGCCCTCACTCTGGACGGCATCCGTCACGTATACGGCCATGGGCCGACGGCCGTCACGGCCCTCAAAGGGGTGAACCTCACTCTGGAGTCCGGTACCTTCACCGCCGTGATGGGTCCTTCTGGTTCGGGGAAGTCGACTCTCCTAGCCTGTGCCGCCGGGATCGAGCACGCTGTGGCAGGACGCGTCGTTGTCGGCGGGCAGGATGTCACCGCTTGGGGCCGGGATCACCGTACTGTGCTGCGGCGCGACCAAATCGGCATGGTGTTCCAGGCGTTCGGGCTACTGCCGTATTTGACCGCAGAGCAGAACGTTGGCCTGCCCGTGCGTCTAGCAGGCCGGCGCCCAGACCCGGAACGGGTGGCGGCGTTGTTGGCTCAGGTGGGACTGACCGACCGGGCGGGCCATTTGCCTGCCGAGCTGTCGGGTGGTCAGCAGCAGCGGGTTGCGATCGCCCGCGCTCTAGTGACCGATCCCGCGGTCGTCCTGGCCGATGAACCAACTGGCGCTCTCGACTCACGTACCGCCGCTACCGTACTGGGGATACTCACCGACGCGGCATATCGGGGGCAAACAATCGCGATGGTCACTCACGACCCTGTAGCGGCGGCGTATGCCGATCGTGTCGTGTTCCTTGTCGACGGGGGTGTCGTCGGACAGTTGGAGTCGCCGACGGCCGAGGATGTTGCCGCGCGTCTGACTGGGCTGGAACGGGCGAATATCCAATGACCGTGCTTGTGACCCCAGGACTTGCGGTGGCCTCTTTGCGGCACCGGCGTACCGCGTTCGTCGCCACCCTCGTCGCGGCTCTCTTGGGCACAGCCCTCGTCGGCACTTTCGCCACGCTGCTGGGTACTGCGGCCGGTGCGAGCGTCACTAGCGACATCGAGATGCTGAGCATTATCGGCGGCATTGTCGGATCCTGGGGTCTGCTCATCGTGCTGTTCTCTCTGGTCTCGACCGTGGGCATCACAGTCGAGCAGAGGGCCGATGAGCTGGCGCTGCTGCACGCAGTGGGCGCGACCCATCGCCAACTGTTGCGGGTGGTACTCGTGGAGGTGAGCCTCATATGCATGACGGCCACCTTGGGCGGGACGGCGCTCGCGGCTGGGCTTGGGCGCGTGCTTGTCGACGTGCTTCGCGACGGCGAGGTGCTGGTTTCGGCGCAATACGATGGAGTGGTGGTCTCGCTCGTGCTTACGTTCGTCGTCGTAGCGTCCGTGTGCATCATCGCCGCAAGAGTTGCCACTAGGCGCGTGCTGCTTTCCACTGAGGGCAATGGCGACCTGCCCGCTTCGAGCAGCGGTTCCCGGTGGCGGTTGCCAGCTGCGGTTGCGCTCATCGCATACGGACCTGTGTCGGCCTCGGTGACAGTCCTGATCACCGCCCGTTCGGACGACCTGTATGCCCCGATGATGTCCTCGGGGTCCGCCTCGATCGTGGTAGCGATCGGACTGGCATTGATCGCCCCTGCGCTGCTGCGTCGGGCCTCCCGCTGGGCAAGTCCACTCCTAGGCCACCGTGGCTCCGGGTTTCTCGCGGCGTACAACACCGCTCATCGCGCAAATCAGCTCGGCGGCATACTCGGCCCAGTCATCCTCTTCGTGGCAGCCACCACTGGGACGTTCATGCTCACCGGCATCGATCTGCGCACCACGACTGGCCTGCGCCCGGCTGCAGTGGAGACGATTACACTGGTCAACAACGTGATCGCGGTAATGCTCGCACTATTCGCTGCGATCCTTCTGGTCAATACGTTCGTCGTCTCCATCATGCGCCGCCGCTCTGAGTTGCATCGATTGTGGCTGCTGGGTGCCACTGGACGGCAACTCGAACATTCGATTATGGCTGAGGCCGCCGTGGTAGCCGGTGCGGGAATCGTTCTCGGCCTGATGGCCGGGGCGACAACTTTCGTGCCTTTCGCCATCGCACGCGGCGAAGGCATTGTGCCCAATGCCCAGCTCTGGCTACCCCTGCTCGTTGGGGCGGTCGCTACATTCCTAACGCTGATGGCTGCTAGAGTTTGCGCTGCTGTGGTCATCCGCGTTGTCCAAGGTCATGCTGGTGCGGGCCGTCCCAGTGAGAGGAGCGCCTAGTGACGGCACCACTCGACGCACTACTTGCACCGTTGGGGCCTATCGTGTTCACGCTTGATCGGGCCGGACTCGTTGAACGTCTGCGCCTGACGGCAGTTGCCGCGGGACACATTGCCGTCATGCCGGTCGCTCTCGTGCTTGTAATCTTTGCTCTGCTGGCGGTGCCTCTTGCGCTGGTCACCATCGGCCTGGCCATCGCGTGGGTGGTCGTCCCCTCCAGCGCCGCGCTCGTGGGCGCACACCGGTACGTCACCTCGCGGATGCTCGCCACCCCGATCGACGCCGGATACGCACCGGATGCAGCCGGTCTACTCGGCCGTCCCGTGGGCTGGCTGCGCGATGCGGCCCGTCGCAGGGACGTCGGCTTCCTCGCGTTCGCCGCTACTGGCGGGTTCTTACTGTCGCTGCTGCCAGTTGTACTCCTGGGCGCCCCTATCACTGTCGTGGTGCTGCTGCTCACGGGTCTGGCGAACGCATGGGCAATACTCATCGCTATCTGCGCACTTGAACTTGTGGCATGGTGGCTAATGACCCCGTGGCTGGTACGTGCACGGCTGCGCGCTGATCGCGCGATCCTCGGCGGTTCCCGTCTGACGGAACTACAGCGGCGCGTATGGCAGGTCGAAACCTCTCGCGCCTCGACACTGGATGCCTCGGCGGCGGAGATTCGACGTATTGAACGCGACCTGCACGACGGTGCACAGGCACGCCTCGCATCTGTCGCGATGAGCTTCGGACTTGCCGAGAAGCTGCTGTCCACAGACCCGCAGACGGCCACCGAGCTGCTGCGTGAGGCACGCGAGTCGGCGACGGCGGCGCTGGCGGACCTGCGCTCGGTGGTGCGAGACATCCACCCACCGGTGCTCGCCGACCTCGGCCTAGCCGGTGCTATCGAAGCGCTCGCTCTAGGTATACCGATCCCCGTACATGTGTCCGTCACACTGACCGAGCGGCTGCCCGCTCCTCTTGAGTCTGCCGCATACTTCGCTGTCGCCGAGGCACTGGCCAACACGGTGAAACATGCAGGAGCGACTCGCGGCTGGGTCGAGGGCTCTGTGACTGCGGGAGCGAGCGATGAGCGTCGTCTGTATCTGCTCGTGGGGGACGACGGTGCAGGCGGCGCGGACCCCGCTGGCTCCGGACTGACCGGGCTCGCTCGTCGCCTCGGTGCCTTCGACGGCCGACTCGAGGTGCACAGCCCTCCAGGGGGACCGACCATGATCCGAATGGAGATTCCGGCATGAGCACAGGGACGATACGCGTGATGATTGCCGAGGATCAGGCGCTGCTGCGCGTCGGGTTGACTCGTATCCTGCAGGCGGGCGGCATCGACGTCGTAGCCACTGCCGACGACGAAGCGAGCATGATTGCAGCGCTCGCCCGTGACGACATCGACCTCGCCATCCTCGACGTCCGTCTGCCTCCCACGCACACCATCGAAGGCCTGCGAGCAGCGATCGATGCCCGCATTGCCCGTCCTGGCCTACCGGTCCTGGTTCTGAGCCAGTGGGTTCAGCCGATGTACGCCCGCGATCTGCTCGCAGATGGCAACGGCGCGGTGGGCTACCTGCTCAAAGACCGCGTTGCCGACGTTGACGAGTTCTTGACCGCTGTGCACCAAGTCGCCACAGGTGGAACAGTGCTCGACCCAGAGGTGGTCGCACAACTTGTCACTCGGCACGAGCAACCGCTGGAGCGACTAACCGCACGCGAAAGAGAGGTCCTCACACTCATGGCGCAAGGGCGCTCCAACGCCGCGATCGCTGCGCGTCTCTTCATCACCGAGAAGGCTGTCGGCAAGCACACAGCAAGCATCTTCACCAAGCTCGACCTACCGCCAGCCCCTGACGACAACCGTCGAGTGCTTGCGGTCCTGGCCTGGCTTCATGACTCATGAGGCACGCGTGACAGAAGTTGGTGCCTTGCGTCTGATCAGTGAGGTTGCGCGGCTAACGCATTGTTGTCACTCATGGGAGCGATGAAGCCACTCTTGCTGAGGCTTCGAGGACGCTTGTGGCCTCGCGCCCGCAGATTCTCAAGTTCACGAACGAAGGCAAGCTGGTCGCCCGCAGACTGCGCAGTCACATCGCATCTCCGTCGAGTCCATTGACCCGTTTGTGCACCCAGATGGTCAGTGGCCTAGGGAAGCTTCCCCAGCTGCAAGACGAACTCACTCTCGTCGATTGACGTCAGACAAGCTCCAAGACGAGAGGTGCATTCCGGGACTTTTCTTCTGCATGTTGCATGCAGGGAGCACCGCTGCCCCTGCGCTATGTGAGCGGTGCTCACTTTGGTGGACGGGGTATTTATGGGATCGGTTCCGGTCAGGTCGGGTTATCACCACGTTGATCTCCGGACCGCGCTTGTGCTCACTGCTTTGGAGATGCTCGAAGGCGACGGCACCCAACTGTCCTGGACCTGCGAACTGGAAGCTGGCTGCCTACACCGAGTGGCCCTCCCGGTCGTCGCTAACATCGTGAAGAAAGAAGACGATGATTGCCCACAAAAGCTAAAGACCCATTTCGAATCGGAGTAACCACCCAGCGTCGAAAACACGATGACCGGACGGATCGCGGTCTTCGCCGACAAGCCGAAAACGTTAGCGCCGTCAGATTTGAACCGTGCACATGAACCTATTACGTCCCTGAGCCGACACTACTTGTCGGACCCCTCTGTCACCATGCAGTCATGGACATCTCGAAAGACTTACCCATACACATAGCCCTGCACACATGGAAACACTATCGGGCGTCGGGCAAGCGCAGCCCCCAGATCCGGTGGACCATTGGCTACTTCGATACGCGCCTTGGACGAGGCGGTGCCTGGCTATGCCCGACCACCACGCTTCCACCTGAGAAACAGATCGCCGCCGATCTTCTCAGCGCTTTCAAGCGATTCGATGGACTCGCCTGGGTTGGGGTTCCCCACCGACACCGCGATATCGCGGAAAGGCTCGAGTTCTCCGGAGTCCCTGCAACGCACAATCCGCGGAGGAATCAGGCGCGTAGCATGTCAATCACCCGGGGTGACGTGGCCGCCAGTATCCTCGATAAACGCCGCGATCATGTCGCCAAGCTCCCAACCCGGGGCCGCCACGCATTGCCACGCTCGGAGCCATGGCCGTCATGGCCAGCCTTCGAAAGAATTCAGGAGAGCCACAATGCCGAGTTGGTCATCGCAACCGACGCATCGTTGGGATCTGACGGACTCGCCAGCATTGCCGCCATAAGCTCCGACGGAGACATCGCGGTGCAGGCGCAGTGGACCGAACGCTCCATTGACCAACTGGAGTTCACCGGGATCACACGAGCGATGGAGATTGCCGCCCATAAGCGACCCCAGGTCCTGCGAATTCTTAGTGACAATGAACAGGCCGTGATCCTGGCGAACCAGCTTTCGATCCGCGGAGTTCGCCCCGTCATCCGTAGGAGCATGCCCGACGATCTCCAGTGGCGTTTCCTCGACGCCTTTCATCAAACGGATGCCCTCATCGAGTTCGCCAGGGTCCCCGGCCACTCGGGACATTCGCTCAACACTCCGGCCGATTCGGCCGCCCGGCTGGCGCGCGAAGCAGCGGGTCAACTGCCGAAAGATACCAGCGCGGTTCTTGGGCAACAGCTAATTATTCTGGCGGACCGAGCGGCCCGTGATTACGCTGCTGTCCCAGGCTCACATAAGAACCACAACTCGGCAGCAGAAAGCCATGGGGAGGCCAATGTGCCCCGGCAACCCCGAACGCAGGCGACCCGTCCTCTGCGCGGACCCCGCGTCAAGGTTCCACGGAGCGCCTCGCTGGATGACGTGGCAGCAAATCGACTGCAGGCAGCCCTGGCCGAACTGGGATCGATGTCGCCGCAGGGAGTTGGGTGAGCCGCGACTAACAGTAGTGACGCGGAGAAAAATAGGACCTGGAGGAGAAACCCGGTCCCTCTTGTCGAGGGTTCAAACAGCGTTAGGGTCCCTGACGCGTCATTTCGCCAACTTTGCCCCACGGCTCAAAACGTTGATAACACGGTGGAAACGAGGTGTCTACCGCACCTCGCAACGCCCTGGAACCACCCCGATTCGGGACTCTCGTGGCGAGGTGGTACGGAGAGTTGGAACTCTTCAAACTTTTCTCACCGCCGTCGAGGTGACCACACTCGTGGAGGACTACCTCGCGGGAGCGACCGTCAACGAGCTTGCCGAGAGCTACGGCATTCATCGCGCGACGGTCTCTGCGCATCTGACTCGTCGGGGCGTGACGAGACGACCGGCCGGGCTCGGCGTCGAGGAAGCCGCCGAGGCAGTGAGGCTTCATCAGGAGGGAATGTCGATCCGGGCGATCTCTCGCTCGATGGGGGTGGGCAGGCAGTTGGTCACGCAAGCGCTCCGCGAGGCTGCTGTGCTCCCGGCCTAAGTCTTGGACCTTCGTCGGCGACGGCGGTGTCGGGTCAGTCCGTTTTGCCTTCGTCTGCCGTAGGTGGGTCGAGAGTCGAGTCGAGTCCGGTGAGGAAGTTCGCGATAAGACCGTCAACCTTGTGTGCCCATTCATCGTCTTCGTCATCGGGGTTGGGGTCAATATCCTCGTCGTTCATCCGCTGTGCATACGCTTCGACTTCGTCGCTTATGAGCTGCTTGATCGCGGCGTCGAGTTCTGGTGGAACAGTCATGATGGTTACGCCCACGTGGTTGAAGCGGTCGATGATGGCTTCGCGTTGGTCCGGGTCGTCTGCTAAGCGTTCGACGTTGGTGACGACGATGGTGTCAAAGCTCGTGCCATTTGCTGTCGCTAGGAGCCGGTTCAGTCCTGATCGGTCTCCGGCTTCGTCGTGAACCTGCTCGATCACCTCGTACCCTGCGGTGCGTGCCAGTCGCTCGCATTTCGCCTTCTGGGCTTGGACGAGGGGAAACCAGGGGTCCGCGTCGTAGGTGTAGGCGACTGCTTTCATTGATGCACTCCCGATAGGACTGTCTCAGACCTGCGTTCCGCCTGAAATCCGTTGGTGGTGGCACGTTTTCGATGGCGCTCGATTGTCTCACGAACGCGGACGTACGCGAGCATGACGAGGCTGATGGGGCCGAGCAGGACCAGTTTGAACATTGACCATAGGCAGAGGAACAGGAAGATGTTCAGCCAGCCCGGGCCTCCGTTCTCGATGAGGGAGGTCAGCCAGTAGGCGACGGCGAAGTATGGGGTCGCCAGGAGCATCGCGGGCAGACCCCATTTGAGGCCGTCCCTGGTCCAGACCCGGTCACGGATGATGTTGCTCGGGAAGTAGCGACGCAGCTTGCTGTGGAGGTTGAACACCACGGTGAGTAGGGCAAAGATAACTGCGATGAGAAGCAGAAGAATCACGGGAGTCTCCTCGTCATAGCGCGGCGAAGTACGCCGGTGAGGCAGCTATGAGTTGAGTGCCCCCTGTGGGGCGATCCCGATGGGACCACGGAGATTGGTGAACCTGCCTCATCTTCTACTGTACGCCTGGCGTGTGACGTAGGGAACCCTTTGCGGGACAACGCTGCGTACCTGGTCGGTGACCGTCGAGTGAGAGGAACCGGCTATGGCTTCAGTGGCGGACCAAGTGCATGATGAGCGCACCGCGCGGATCATGCTGTCGATGATCGCTGATCCCGACGATCTGATGACCGGCAAGGTGGTGCATTGGGTCGGCGGCCGAGAGACGCTACGTCTTCTTGAGTCCGACCTGCGTGTGCCCACGCTCGGTGAGACGGAGGCGGAGGTGTGGCGCTCCCGGTTGGCTCCGCGCTTGAACCTGGGCGTGCTCGCTACGGCGGACGCATATCAGCAACGCGGGATGAACACGCTGATTCCCACCGACGATCACTGGCCGAAGTCTCTGTCTGATCTTGGCCCGCGCCAGCCCTATCTCCTGTGGACGAAGGGCGCTACGTCGCTGCTGTCTGGATCATTGTCGGATCGGGTAACGATCACCGGGATGCGGGCAGCGACCAGCTACGGCGAAGTCGTCGCCAGCGACCTCGCCAGTCGCTTGTCCGATGAAGAACGAGTCATCGTCAGCGGTGGAGCATACGGAATCGAAAGCGCGGCTCATCGTGGAACGCTGGCTTCCGGCGGCCATGCTGTCGTGGTGATGGGCAATGGGATCGACCTTCGTCATCCTTCAATGCAGACCACGATGATCAACACCATCGGCGATGTGGGGCTGTTGGCCTCCGAAGTGCCACCCGCAACGCCACCGACGCGACACAACTTGCTTGCTCGGCATCGGATCATGGCAGCTCTCTCGGGTGCAACCGTCATGGTCGAAGCCGCTGCCCGTTCGGGGGCACACAACCTCATCAACGAGGCCCTTGCCCTTGGGAGACGGGTCGGTGCGGTGCCCGGCCCGATCACCAGCGCAGCAAGCTATGGACCCAATGACCTGCTGCGGCACGGCACAGCATCGGTCGTGACCCAGGCCAGCGACGTTCTCCACCTGCTTGATGACCGAACTGTATCGCCTTCCCGTCCAGCAACAGCCAACGAGCTTCTCCCAAGCAACCGGAGGTCTGAACCACCGGTGCCGAGGCTATAGGTGCAGGGATAACAACCATGAAGAACGCTGATCATGCGGCCGAGAGTACGGTGACCGTCTACACGAAACTGGACTGCGTACAGTGCGACGCCACCAAGCGAACCCTGAACAAGCACGGCATCCCTTTCACGGAGATCGACCTGAGTGCCAACGCCGACGCCCTCGACCGGCTCAAAGCAGCTGGATGGATGCGAGCCCCCATCGTCGAGACCGCCGACGGCGAGACGTGGTCCGGGTTCCGGCCCGACAGGATTCGTGAACTCACGCCCCTAAAATCACTGCGGGCACCGAGCGGTAGCTGGTCTCAGTCTTCAGCTACCGACCAGCGGTTCACGATGGGACTCTGATTGTCCACCTTCGATCACATCTTATGATCTCCGATGGGTGCCTTCCACTCGTCGTAGTTTGGGCCGTCTGAGGCCGGAGGCGACACTGGCTTCTGTATGCGAACGCTGACTGGAACGGGGAAGTCTACGCCCATGAGGATAGCTTCGCCGGGGACAAGGCCGGGTAAGAGCTTCGTAGCTGATTGATCGATCTCGGCTGCGGCTTGTTCGATTCGCTGGCGATCTCGACCGTCCGCAAGTCTATGGACGATTGTCATTCCGACTTGGCTCAGGACTCCAGAAGGGAGGTCTCCGGGGCGTTGTGTCGCAACACAGACTGTGAGGCCGTACTTTCGTCCTTCTTTTGCGATTGCGTCGAATGCGTTCAAGTGAGTGTTTGCGAACTCATCGCCCACGGTGACGTCAAAAAACTGGTGCGCCTCATCGACTGCCGCGACCAGTGGGGCAGTGCGGAACTTGTCTAGTCGGGCCCAACCAAGAAGCGCCTGCCCAAGTATGTTGACGACAATCTCCCTTAAGTGGTTGGCGAAAGTAAGATTCTTGAGCGAAATTCTTAGTACGTGACTGGTCGGATCGTCCAACCAGGATTCCATTTCATCGATGGCGTTAAGAACGCCACTTGGGGGGTCAATAACGTTCATGATCTCTGGAATCTGTAGCAGATCGTTGATGCGACTCACTAGAGATGCCACGTAACCCAGCTCATTGTTGTTCACTCCCCCAAAGGCATTCGATTGCTGACCTTGACTTGTGGGCCAAATGCACTCGCACTGGACCTGGTTGGCCAACGCTCTGAAGTTGAAGGGGTAGTGGGGATTCTCAACGCTTCCAATGTACTTTCGCATCGCACTCTGGTACACCTGAACCGAGGTTCCACTCTTTACCAAAGCCCCTTGGGTGCTAGCAAAGTGAGCGTGATTAGGATCGCGAAGGTCGTCATCTGTGACCGCCTGAACAAGTCGCAAGGTGCGCACCGCTTCACGCAGTTTAGGAAGTTGAGAACCTGCTGACGGGTTCAGAAAGGCGTTTCGGTCAGATTCCCTCATCATGTAGTGAGGTATGCCGACGGGCATGGTCCCAGGTGGTTCATCGGATATTGATCCGAATGCCAAGTGTTTCGCATGATCTCCAAGCGTCCGAAACTCACCTGTGGCATCGATAAGGATCATCTTGCCTCTGCGCGAGGCTACGCTCTCAGCGAGGTGGCCCAGGGTCCAGCTCTTGCCCGACCCTGTTGCTCCGACAACAGCGACATGGCGTCCAAACAGGCGGGTCAGTGGAACGTCTACGGGCACTGACTCATCGACTGATAGGCGGCCCAGGCGGAGCACGGGTGTTGCCGAGTCTGGGCTCGCGCCGATGACGGCGAGTATCGCTTCGGAGCTCGCGGCGAACACTGCGTCGCCTACTTTGGGGTACCTGGCAATACCTCGTGTGGACTTACCGTTGAGTTCAAGGGTAGAGAGCAGTTGAACTCGTCCCTCAACAGGAACTTTTCGCCCTGACTCAGTCAGTAGTTCTTCGGCGCGACTAGCAGGCGTGCCAACGCGAAGTAGCCGTCCGAATGCGGCAACTCCGCCGACATCTATGACCACGAACTCTCCAACTTCTCCCCGACCGAGGTACTCTCCGTAGTGAGAGCGGGGCAGTTTGTTGGCTGCGGAGAACGTGACATCTGCAAAGGAACCTTCGACCTGATAGACGTGGCCGATACGCCGTTCTGGACTAAAGGGATGGGCATCCATCAAGACTTTAGGCTCCCATCGGCGAGGCGCTCAGCGTGCGCATCGCGGTCTTCACGCGGTGGCACATCGGGAAGCACCTCCACGAGATCGTCGAACGTGGCATCTAGGAGAGTGAGACGTCGATCGCCCTTCTCAATAAGCTGCTCTACCCACGAGAAGGTAGCTGCACGATCAGTGTCACGTACCCCAGGTGAGACGAACACCGCGCGCAGCCCAATGTTGCTCCTCAGTGCAGCTTCTATAGGCGCAGTCAGGTGGTCGTCGTTAAACCCGAAGCCAACCACAATGAGCCCCACATCGGGCTGCCGTAAGGCCATCTGGAAGCGAGACATGAACTCCAGGTAGGGCTGCTGATAGGACAGTTGATACTTTGTCGCCGATGGATAGATTAGGACCGGTCCTGCTGGTTTCGTGCCGCCATATGTCTTGCGAACCTCGGGTCCGGTCGCATTCCAGTTAACGGACCCATGTAGCTTCAACAGGTGGAACACATTTGGTTCCAGCATGAGTGGCTCATGGGGTCTCCTTCGTACGTAATCCAGATCAAAGGTTGCCCCGTCGAAGCTCTGCCCTGAATAACCAAAACCGTCGATGGTGTTAAATCGGGAGCGCTCTGCTGCCGTCTCAAACGCCAGGTTATAGTTCGTTGTGAATAGCTGGGTGCGTTGAAGCCGTGTTGAACGGCGGGCAACCTTTCTAAGGAAGAGTTCGTGAGTCGCCAGGTCCGAAGTCTCATCGATGAAATTGCACCTGTTCCAGACGATGTCCTCGGCTTCTGCGATGAAATCCGTTAGGTCCGAGTTACTTGAGTCAAGTGACTGTCTTGCCTGTGCATCAGAAAGAACATACTCCAGATTCCCGTTGCTTATCAGTTCTGGACTGAGCTGTCCTTTGACTGTCTTGAACGAAGCAAGTTTCTTGACTTCATCCCAGAGATCACCCATGCTCGGGGCACAACGCGTACCGGAGACGTCCACGATTCCAAGTGAGGTCCCAGAACCCGCAAGTACCACCAAACTCTCGGAATTGCAGATCGTCGATAGCTCGTCACGAAGAGATGAGAGGGCTACTTCCTGAGTCGCACGTTGAGCCTCATCAACCGACGAGTCACTATCTATCTCCTGCCACCCTTTGGTGTACCCACCAAGCATTGCGAGTTTGCTCAAGATTTCTTCTCTCCTTTGGGGCTGTGATCGTCGCTACGTGGATCAGTAGTCACATCTCCGATGTGCCATGGATCAACGCCCCACGAACTAATGTTCGCCAGAGTTGCCTTCATTCGGTCCAACGATGTTTTGCCTACCGCTCTACATCTAGGGTACCCGGGGACAACGACCATTGACCTAGAAACGGCAGGAGGCGCAGCATGGCAAAGTTCAGCCATCGCACGGGCTTTAGGCTTGTCGCTTACTCACACATAGGCATCTGAAGCAAAGCATGTCCGCCAGGGAGTTTCCCTAGATCCCGAGTTCCCGTTGCAGTGCAACCATCGGCCGATGTTCCACAACTGCATTCGAGCCGTCGGCGATCCGTCTGGCGTGGGCGAGTGCGGTCTGGGCGCGGGCGGCGTCAATCTTCTGCTTGACGTTCTGGTCCGCTGGTGCCGCTCCGAGAGCGTCGTGGTCGTCGGTGATCTGGTAGCGGTCCCGGTACGCGACGACCGTGCGCGCGGCCCTCAGCCACGACGCCTGCTTCTTCGGCTCATCGGGCTTGGCCCCGAGCTGGGCAGTCCACCGTTCGTTGTCGGCGAGTGCCCCGTCCAGGAGGGTGGTGGCGCGTTGCTCGATCAGGTCTCGCCGCTCGGCGAGGGCTTGGTGCATCTCGTCGTCCATGGGGCCGTCAGCGTTCGGGATGAGTCCGACGATGAATCGTGGTGCTCTGCGGGTGCGGCCTGATCCGGCGGGCCGCGTGGTTGCGCGGGCCACGCGGGAGTGGAGCACGCTGGCAATGTCGTCGGCATCCTCAAAGCCCCGAACCTGGACGAGGCGTGGCAGGAGTTGGTCGAGGTCGTGGTGGTTGGCTTCGGCGCTGCGGAACTCGGCTGACAGCGCACCGTAGGCGTCGGAGGCGAGGATGCTCTCGACTTGCTCGGTGGTGAGCCCGGAGTTGGCCAGCAGGGTGTGCCACCGGTCAGCTTGGGCTTCTTGCGCGATGGTCTCGTACTCGGCGGCGAGCTGGCCGATGGAGCCCCACCGGTCTTGTTCGGTGGTGATCATCTGGTGGGCGGAGAGTTCGGCCCCGACATGCTGAAGGACGCCGAACAAGACGCTGCGGGCGGTGGCATCCGGGTTGTCGCCGGGATGGGCGTGGGAGTGGTCTTCGTCTGGGCGGTCGATGGCGACGTAGGCATGGTTGGCCTCGCGGCCTCGGGTCATGGCGACATAGAAGTTCTCCCGCGTCGTCGTCGCGGTGACGACAACATGGGAGGTGTCGGTGGTGACGCCTTGGGCGCGATGGGCGGTGACGGCGTAGCCGAGCTTCTGTAAACGCACCTACCTCTCACACGAGTTGGAAGGTAGGGCCGGAAATGGGCCACAACAAGCAAGAACAGACCACGATGCCCGGGGCGTCGTTGCGGGCGGTGGTGTACGTCCGCATCAGTGATGACCCGGAGGGCACCGAACGCGGAGTAGACCGTCAGGAGGCCGACTGCCGCGCCTATGCGACCGCCCACGGCTGGGAGGTCGTCGCGGTGTTCAAGGAGAATGACACGTCGGCGTTCAAGCAGCGCACGATCACGTTGCCGTCTGGTGAGCGGGTGCGGCGGGTGATCCGCCCGGAGTTCCGCGCCATGCTCAAACACCTGGGCGATGGGCAGGCGCAGGTGATGGTCGCCTACGACCTGGATCGCGCGGTACGCGACCCGAGGGATTTGGAGGACTTGATCGACGCGAAGGTGCTCGCCGGGTTCGGTGTCCGCTCGGTGACCGGCTCCCTGCGCCTGGACACGGATTCGGATGTGGCGATGGCGCGGGTGCTGGTCGCGATGGCGAACAAGTCCAGCGCCGACACCGCGCGGCGTGTGGCGCGGGCGGCGAAGCAGCAGGCCGTCGAGGGCGCCTGGCATGGGGGCAGGGTGCCGTTCGGGTACCGGGCCGAGTCCGGCACCCTCGTCATCGACCCGGTCACGGGGCCGATGGTTGCCGAGGCCGCGCAGCGGGTGCTGGCGGGTGAGTCGTTGTACCGGATCGAGAAGGACTGGAATCAGCGCGGGGTGCTCACTACGCATGGGGGCGCGTGGTCGGACAGGACGCTCAAGCTGATGCTGCGCAACCCCTCGATCAAGGGCGTGCGGGAGTACCGGCCGATGCTGCCGGACGGCACGCGCGCGAAGACCTCACAGATGCAGGTGAAGGCGGTGTGGCCCGCGATCCTGGACGAGGGCACCTGGCAGCACGTCTCCGATGTGCTCGACGCCCGCAAGCAGGCCCGCAACTTCCATCAGCCCGGCACCGGGGCGGCGAAGCGGCTGTATCCGTTCTCGGGGCTGATCCGCTGCTCGGATTGCGGGCAGGCGATGCTGCACCGGGGCGGGGTGTATCAGTGCGTGCAGTCCACGCGGGGCGGCTGTCACCGCTCGATCCGCTCCGCCGAAATCACGAAGCTCGTGGAAGAGGCGGTGCTGGCGACGTTCGAGCAGATCACCCTCAACCCCACCACGCGGACGACGCCTCGCGTTGACGCGGGGGCGCGGGTCGGGCTCGCGGCGAGGCTCGACGCCGACCGGGAGCGCCTCGCCCGCCTGGATGACGACCATTACGACGGGCTGATCGACAAGGCGATGTGGGTGCGGCAGCGCGCCAGGATCGCGGAGCGGATCGAGGCCACGCGGCGCGAGTACGCCGCCGCGATGCCCGAGCATGCCGGGCCGGGCATCGACATGACGACGGTCGCCAAGGAGTGGGAGGGGCGTACTCCGATGTGGCAGTACCAGGCGACCAGCCTGATCCTGGAAGCCGTGCTCGTCCACGCCCACCCCGCCGACATGATGACCGCCGTACCCAAGCGCCGCAACGAGACCGCAGAGGCGTTCCACGCCCGGCGTGACGCGCACCGCGCCGAGGTACTGGCCCGCCGGGTCGAGTTCGTCTGGCGCACCTGACCCCGACGAGACACTATCGGCCCCGCACCCTGGCTCGACATGAGGGTCAGGATGCGGGGCCTTCCCGTTCCGTGACGGCGGCTCCCCGCGTGGGTCGAGGGGCGGCGCACAGTTCCCGCAGCTCGGCCAGCACGGTCGGGTCGCTCACCCCCGGCCCGAGGCCCTGCCGGTGCCTGCTCGCCACGGCCAACCGCGCCCCGAACGACTCAGGGGCACCGCCCGGCGGCGGGGGTTCGGCGGTGGTCGTGGTGGTGTGCTGCGTGGAGGTCATGGAGGACAGGTACGACCACCCGACCACAACATCTAGTATTCACCGACGAGTTGAGGTAACATATGCGGACTTATCC